>Ga0182012_10000353_pt1 | contig 52214 bp, 50 predicted proteins | sample 612S2SmetaG_FD_120486 | JGI IMG/M metagenome (GOLD analysis project Ga0182012, IMG submission 120486) | Permafrost microbial communities from Stordalen Mire, Sweden - 612S2S metaG | ecosystem: Environmental > Terrestrial > Soil > Wetlands > Permafrost | place: Sweden: Stordalen | collected... | reverse complement strand
GCGGACCAAAGAGGCCCTCGACGACGCGATCGCCGACGTTTGCGCGACACTCACGAACGAAGAATGCAGGAACTTCTTCATAAGCTGCGGTTATGGAGTCGACTGATCGGGAAATGCTCTAGGTCCTTTGTGGAGCCCGGCTCGGTTGGGCGATGTGCTGTTGCATCGGCGCCAATGCACCCGATTGGCCAGCATTTCGATCCACGAAAAAAGCCTTGGCGGGCAGTCAGTCGAGCTGTTCCGGGCAGCCAACTGTAAACTGCCCGGGATAACCGCTCTATACTTAGTCGCAGGTGGCAAACACGAGGGCTACGGCGACGAGAATTGGAAAGAACGTTCGTCCGCGGACGTGTTCCTTGCCCCCGAGATGATCGTCAAGGCGTTTTCAGGAGCAAAGCCTGCCACTCGGAAGACAAAGACTTCACTCAAAGTGCCGCCAAGCGCTACCGTTTCGTTAGAGTAACTCGCGTTAACAGCTACGCCTTTGGCCCCCCGACACGGCATTCCCGTTGTCGAGCGGTCGCCAAAACTCGTTCCATCGGCGTCCGCTGTCGGGAGTAAAGCCACCATTCACGACCGCTTGAGATTCGGAAACAGCCAGCGCTCAAGGCCGAAGGGGGCTAAAAACAACAAGAAACCCTTATGGCGCAGGGCTTTCTTGCGTGGGTTCTGTCGCAAATTTTGCTTGGCGGATGCCTTGAGTGTGATCGCTGGAAAGGGTTCGAGCGGAACAGCACGATGATCGAGTTCAAGGGCAGCCATTTTGAACATGACGATCCTCTGGGGCGTCCGCTGGTATGTGGCCTATCCAATCAGCTATCGACAGCTCGAGGAAATGATGGAAGAGCGCGGCGTCGAGGTTGACCATTCGACGCTCAATCGTTGGGTAGTCAAATACGTCCCGTTGCTGGATCCGCAATTTCTCGCCCGCGAGCGCCCGGTTGGTTCGAGCTGGCGACTGGATGAGACCTATGTGAAGGTCAAAGGCGCCTGGAAATATTTGTATCGGGCCGTCGATAAGGCGGGCGCCACGGTAGACTTCCTGCTGACGGCCAAGAGGGATCGCAAAGCCGCATTGCGATTCCTGCGCAAGGCGATGGTCATCACGGCGTCCCCGAGAAGATCACGATTGACAAAAGTGGCGCCAACACGGCGGCGATAGAAAGCTACAACGCGGAACATGAGGCAGACATCGAAATCCGTCAGATCAAATATTTGAACAACATCGTCGAACAGGATCACCGAGCCGTCAAGCGAGTGGCCCGGCCAATGCTGCGGTTCAAATCGTTCCGGTCAGTTGCGGTAACCGTTGCCGGTATCGAACTCATGCACATGATCCGCAGGGGCCAATTGCGCTCGACGGGCAAATTGCGTACAGCGCAAAGTTCTATGCGCTGGCGGCGTGAACCAGTTCCTCGTCCGAGGCCGCTCTCGTCCATTGAGTAATTTTGCGATAAAACCAAGTCGATCACGTCGATCGACGGCTGGAAGGAGCGCCCGCCACACAAACGCCCCAGTCCGGCCGTCTTGTCACGGCTCAGCCAGGATAAATCTAGCGGCATGGATTCGAAGATGTCATTCGGCGAAGCGCACGGAACGCAAGCCCACGCGGCGATGGCGGCGCTCGTCATCCCCGAACGCCATCGCCTACGCTCGAAAGCCGAGCGTTTCGTCAAAGAGATTTATCATAGGGAATATGGCGCTACGCTCGACGGTTTTCCGGCCAGGATGATGGCGATCCTGGACGAGCGGGGCGATATTCTGTGCGCGGCGGGTTTGCGATCCCGGGACGACGGGTTTTTTTCCGAGCGCTACCTGGATTCGCCGATCGAAGCGGCGCTCGGGCGCCTTCGCGGGGAAGTCGTCAGACGCGACCGTGTGTTCGAGATATCGACCTTCGCCAGCCGCTCGCCTCATTCCGTTCCGTGTTTCATCGGGCGGGTCATCGAATATGGCGAGGATGCGGGTTTCGAATGGGGTTTTTTCACCCTCACGAACAGGTTGTCGTTGCTTTTGAAGCGGATCGGCCTCGAGCTTACTCCGCTGGGTTCGGCAACTAGCGCGCGCATAGACGCCCCCTCGTCCTGGGGCAGTTATTACGAGACGGATCCGAAAGTGTGCGCGGGAAATCGGGACAGTCTCACGACGCGCTTCGCCGCCCGGCGCCGGCTCGTCGCGAATGCGTGAGGTATACGACGCGCTGCGGCGGCGCGCCGCGACGGACGGCGCAAAGCTAGTCTTCAACGACGACGCGAACAGGCTCACGCGCGAGGAACTTTTAGCGCGGGCGGGCGCGTTGGGGCGGGAGTTGCCCGCCGGCGCGAACAGGATCGGAATTCTGGCGTCGAATGACGTCGATTGGGCGGCGGCGCAGATCATGGGTGTCGCCACAGGCAAGACCGTCGTGCCCTTGCCTCCCTTTTTCAGCTCCGAGCAGATCGGCCATATCGTTCGCGACGCCAATGTGGAGTTGATCCTCTGCGGCGAAGGCATGCGGCCATTGGCCGCGGCGTCGGGAATCGCGACGCGGGCGATCAAAACCACGCAGCGCGCGGCGCCGATCGAATTCGTCGAGGGCTTCAAACAAATCATCTACACCTCGGGGAGCACCGGCCATCCCAAGGGAGTTCGCCTCGCCGGCCGCCAAATCGGATGGTCGACGAAAGCGCTGGCCGAGGTCAGCAACGCGAGCGACGCGGATTCTTATCTCTCGATCCTTCCCCTGCCGCTGTTGCTCGAGACGATCTGCGCGATTTTTATTCCGCTTTTGGTTGGCGGCAGAGCGCATTTTTCAAACGAGAGCGCCAAGATCTTCGCGGCCGGCCACGTGCCGAGCGTCTCGACCGCGTTCGAACGCGCCCGTCCCACCTCCAGCGTTCTCGTGCCGCAGGTGCTCGGGGCCTGGGTGCGGGAACTTGCGGCCGCGGGCATGCGCGCCCCCGAAAGCTTGCGTTTCGTCGCGGTGGGCGGCGCGCCGGCGCCCGAGGCCCTGGTCGAGGCTGCCTGGGCGCTCGGAATTCCGGTTTTCGAAGGCTACGGTCTTTCCGAATGCTGCTCGGTCGTCGCGCTCAATCGACCCGGCGCGCGCAAGAATGGTTCGGTCGGACGCGCGTTGCCGGAACTTAAAATGTCTATTGACCAACAGGAAATCATCGTCGAAGGCCCCTCGGTCATGGATGGCTATCTCGGCGGGACGGATGCGGGCCGCGTCTGGCGCACCGGCGATCTTGGGGCGATCGACGCCGACGGCTATCTCACGGTGCATGGCCGCAAGGACAATCTTCTCGTCACCGCCGCCGGCCGCAACGTCAGTCCCGAATGGATCGAGACGCTGCTGCTGAGCGACCGCCGCATCGGCCTCTGCATGGTTTTCGGCCATGGCGAGCCGCATTTGACCGCGCTGCTCGCACCCTCCGCCGCAGGCGGCGAGTGGTTTTCGAAGGCGGGAAGCGACGAGGTGCTCGAGCTGATCTCTCGCTGCTGCGCCGGCGCTCCGCCCTACGCCATTCCGCGGGAGTGCGTCGTGTTGCCGCCGCATGAAATCGCGAGACTCGGTCTACTTACGCCCAACGGACGCTTCCGTCGCAAGGAAACAGCGGCGTATTTCAACGAGAAGCGAGACGGCGCCGTTTGACTACGACTCGATGACGCGCCGAGGCGACCACCGCGGTCGTCCGAGCCCCACAAGCGACGTGGCCGCCAACCAAATCGCAGCGGTTCGACGAAATCGAGTTTAACGAACATCGCGCCACGATTTGATTTGCGAACCACTTGCTGACGAGCTGAATTTCGAGGCGAGCGAAGCTTGACATTTTCTGCACTGGTCAACTAAATGTTGCAGCATCAAAAATATGTAGACGCTCTAAATAAGCGCGGTTCAGGCCGAGCGAAGCCAAGGCAATACGTCTCACAATTTCTGCACGGTCTTCATCTGTAGACGCCACGGTTTTCTTTTGACGCACGCTGCGTCGAAACTCAGCCAATAATCTCCATTGGGGCGCTGGGGACGCGCTCAACGCGGGAGGCCAATCGACGATGAGCTTTTACGAGCGCCTAATCGCGGACACCGCGGCCGAACGCGAGGGGTTCCAAGCAATCCCGCTCATTCGCGAGGTCATGGGCGGCGGCGCGACGCGCGCGATGTATCTGGATTTTCTCGCGCAAGCCTATCATCACGTGAGGCACACGTTCCCGCTGCTCGCGTCGGCGGCGGCGCGAACGACGGATCTCTCCTATCAAAAAGCGCTGCTCTCGTACATGAACGAGGAGCGCGGCCATGACGAATGGATCCTCGACGATATCCGCGCGCTTGGGGGCGACGCCGAAGGCGTCCGCGACCGCAAAGCGGGCGCCGCCTGCCAGCTCATGGTCGCTTACAGCTATTACGCCGTCGAGCACGTCAGCCCTTATGCGCTGCTCGGCAGCGTGCATGTGCTCGAGGGCATGTCGGCCGCGCTTGCCGTCCACGCCGCGAGCGCCATCCAGAAATCGCTCGGCGTCCGAGAGGACGGCGGCTTCTCCTATCTGTGCTCGCATGGCGAGCTGGACGTCCTGCATGTCGAGTTCTTCAAGTCCCTCGTGAACGAGATCGCCGATCCGCGCGCGTTCGACGTTGTTTTGGATAGCGTCCGAATGTTCTACCAGCTGTACGGCGACATCTTCAGGGAGCTCGGCGCCCGACACGGAGTGAAGTCCCATGCGGCTTAAAGGCAAATGCGTCCTTATCACCGGCGCCGGCTCGGGGATCGGCCGGGCGTTGGCCGTCGAAGCCGCCCGGCGCGGCATGACCGTCGCGCTTTGCGGTCGCCGCGCCGACGCGCTCGCCGAAACCGCCGCGCTGCTCGGCGCCGGCGCGGCGCATATCGTGATCCAGGCCGACGTCACGGGGCCCGACGATCGGCGGATGTTGGTCAATCGAATCCGCGAGCGTTGGGGTAAGCTCGACGTTCTGATCAACAACGCCGGCATCGTCCCGGGCGGAGCCGTCGAAAGCCTGACTGACGACGCGTTGGAGCTGGTGCTCGCCACCAATGTCACGGCGCCGATCGCTCTCACCCGCGACCTGTTGCCTCTGCTGCTCGCCGCCCAGCCGTCACGGGTCGTGAATGTCGGATCGATGTTCGGAGATATAGCTTTTCCGCTTTTCGCCGCCTATTCGGCGTCGAAATTCGGCTTGCGCGGCTTTTCCGACGCGTTGCGGCGCGAATTTCGCGATCGCGGCGTCGGCGTGACCTACGCCGCGCCGCGCGCGACCAAAACCGAGGCCGTGGACTCACTGGAAACGCTGATCACTTCGGTTCAGCCGCGCCTCGACGATCCGTCGGCGGTCGCGGCGGAAATCTGGCGCGCCGTCGAAAAGGACGCGCGGAGCGTTTATCCAACCGGGCCAGAGCGGATGTTCATCCTGCTGCAACGGCTGTTTCCAGGCCTCATCGACAACGCCGTTTGCAAACAGATGGCGCGCCAGATTGCCGGTTGAGACGTGTTTCGGTCCAGCAAAAACGTGAAACGGGAGATCGCAATGTCGTCCATGAAGCATCTGTTCGCACGCGCTTGCGCCGGTCTTCTGCTGCTCGCGGCGGGCAGCTACGCCGCGCAAGCCGCCACTGGGCCCAGCTATGATCCGGACGCGCTCCGCCTCGCGCTCGCCTGGGAGAAAATCAAATTTCAGGTCGACGATCCTGGCGATCTGCTCAAACAGATGGACTCGCTCGGCCAGCAGGCGGACGCTTTGGCCGAACAGCATCCGGACAATACGGAAGTCGTGATCTGGGATGGCATCATCACCAGCGAGCGCGCTTCGCTCGCCAATGAACATGGCGGACTCACCGGACCGGTAAAGGCGCTCCAATACGCCATGCGCGCCCGCGACCTTCTCGATCGCATGGAAAAGAAGGATCCGAAGGCCTTCGACGGCGGCGCGCCGACGAGTCTTGGCGTGCTCTATTATCGCGTCCCCGGCTTTCCGATGGGCTTCGGCGATAAGAAGAAGGCGCGCCATTATCTCGAAGAGGCGGTCCGCAACGCGCCCAACGGTCTCGACGCGTATTATTTTTACGGCGATTTTCTCCAGGAGGAGGGCGAATACGCCAAGTCGGCGGAAGTGTTAAAACATGCGCTCACTCTGCCCGCGCATCCCGAGCGTCCGATTTGGGATAAAAACCGCCGCATCGTGATCCAGGAACTGCTCGAGAAAGTGCGGAGCAAGGCCGAAAAATAAAGAAGCGCGGTGAGATCGGCGTTCGACGGGATATGGAGCGCCATCGGGCGCCAATTCAGGCGGCCCGTCGGAAAGGGTGGTCGCTTGATGGGTCGCGTGATGGAGTTGATCAACGTGGCGCCGAACCGCGAAGCGATCGACGCATTGGAGATCGGCCCCACCGATGTCGTCCTCGAAATGGGCTTTGGTCCGGGCTGCGCCATCGGCAGTCTTGCCGAAATGGCGCCCCGGGGAACGATTTTCGGCGTCGACCCGTCCGAAGAGATGATGGCGAGCGCGGCCCGCCGGAACGGCCGAGCGATAGCCGAAGGACGCGTGCGGTTGATGAAGGGCCGTGTCGACGATCTGCCGCTGTCGCCTGGGTCGATCGACAAAATCCTCGCTGTCAACGTCGCCTATTTTTTCGACGATGACGCCGGCGAACTTGGAGCGGCGCGTCACCTACTGAAGCCCGGCGGAAAAATGGCGATCTATGTCACCGATAAATCATCCATGTCGCGCTGGAAGTTCGCCAGCCCCGCCACGCATCGTCTCTTCGGGCGCGACGAACTCGCCGCGTTGATCCGCGGCGCCGAATTTCGCGACGACGAGGTCTCGATCCGCGAGGTCGACGTCGCGCCCGGCGTCAAGGGTCTGGTCGCGACGGCGACCAAGCGGTCCTATTGAAGAGCCGGCCGCGGCAAGACAGCGAAGAAGCGTTGCGCGGGCGAGAACGAGCGCCTAGTGAGACTTGGCCGCGTATGATCGGCGACGGAGATGTAGATGTTGCAGAAGGTTCCTCACGCCAGCGACGCCGTCGCAGGCTACGAGCGCTACGTCAATCCGCAATGGGCGCGATTGCTCGAAATCATGCAAATGAACGTCGAATACGGGCGTTGCGAGGGAGCCGAGCTCCACACCGCCGACGGCCGACGAATCCTCGATTTCAATTCGGGATATTGCGTTCACAACATCGGGCACAATCATCCGCGACTCGTCTCGGCGCTGAAGCAAGAGCTGGATCTCGCCGGTCCGGCGATGCTGCAAAGTCACGTCTCGGGCCTCGCCGGACAACTCGCGGAAAAGCTCTGCGCCCGTGCCGGCGGACGCGTCTCCAAGGTGTTTTTCGCCTGCTCCGGCAGCGAGGGCGTCGAAGCCGTGATTAAATTCGCGCGCGCCCACACCAAGCGCACTGGCATTTTATACGCCGCGAACGGCTTCCACGGCCTGACCTGCGGCGCGCTCTCGCTGATGTCGAATGCATTTTGGAAGGACGGGTTTGGTCCCCTGCTTCCGGACACGCAGGCGACGCCGTTCGGTGACGTCGAAGCGCTCGAACACCACCTCGCGACGAAGCGCTTCGCGGCTTTCGTGCTGGAGCCGATCCAGGGGGAGAGCGGCGTGCGCCTGCCGCCGCCCGGCTACCTCGAGAAGGCCCAGGAGCTCTGCCGGCGCCACGGAACCCTGCTCGCGCTGGACGAGGTGCAGACCGGCTTCCATCGAACCGGGCCTTTTCTCGCCGCCCATCACTATGGCGTCGAAGCGGATATGGTCGTTCTCGCCAAAGCGATCAGCGGCGGGTTGATCCCTTGCAGCGCGGTGCTCATGTCGGACGACGTGTGCAATTCGGTTTACAGCTCGCTGCAACGCGCCTTCATCCACACCTCCACGTATAGCGAGAACGGGCTCGCGATGCGCGCGGGGCTGACGACGCTGGACATATTGGAGGACGAACAACTCGGCGCGCGCGCCACCGCGCAAGGCGACAAGTTGCGCCAGATGCTGAGGGAGCGCCTCTCCAAATATGAGATGGTGGCGGAAGTCCGCGGCCTCGGACTGCTCAGCGCTCTCGAATTCGAGCCGCCGGGGTCGCTGCTGCTGCGCGCCCCTTTCGAAGCGTTCAACCTGATCCATCCCGGAATGTTCGGACAGGTGGTGGTGATGCGGCTCTTCAGGGACCATGGCGTCCTCAGTCAGATCTGCGGCAACGACTTCATGAGCTTGAAGATCTCGCCGCCGCTGATCGTGACGGACGCGCAAATGGATCATTATGTCTCGGCCATCGCGGCCGTGGTCGGCGACATGCATGGTTCGCCGGCCTTCTGGTCCGAACCATTGGGCATTGCGCGCCGCGTCTTGGCGACAGCCTAGAGATGGAGCGCTCAGTGAGAATAAGCGGCGTTGGCAGTGCTTTGCCGGAATATCGCTACCCGCAGGAAATTCTGACCCAGGCCTTCAAAAACTATTGGGGTTCCCGGCTCGAGAATCCGGAACAATTCGAGCGGCTGCACGCGCATATGAAGGTGGCCACGCGGCATCTCGCCTACCCGATGCATCGCTATCTTGAGTTCACCACCTTTGGCGACACCAACGCCGCCTGGTTCGAGGCCGCGCAAGAATTGGGCGAACGCGCCATCGACAATGCGCTCGAACATGCAGGGCTATCGCGCCGCGACTTGCACGCGCTCTTCGTCGTTTCGGTCACGGGCGTCGCGAGTCCCTCGCTGGACGCGCGATTGATCAACCGCATGGATCTGCGTCCCGACATCAAGCGCACGCCGATCTTCGGCGTCGGCTGCGTCGGCGGCGCTCTGGGCCTCTCCAGAGCCGCGGACTACACTTTGGCCTATCCCGATCAAAACGCCGTTCTGCTGGCGGTCGAGACCTGCTCGCTGACGGTTCAACGCGACGATCTTTCGACGACGAATTTGATCGCGACCGGACTATTCGGTGACGGCGCCGCCGCCGTGATCGTCTCCGGCTCGAGCGTCGGGAAGGGTGGAAAGCCGGACGGCGGACCCGAAATCCTCGGCAATGGGTCGTTCTTCTATCCGGGCACCGAAGAGATCATGGGTTGGGACATTTCGGAAGAAGGCTTCAAGATCGTCCTGTCGCCGCAACTGATGGATCTAATCCGGCGCAATCTCGGCCGCGACGTCGACACGTTCCTCAAACGCCACGGCCTGACGCGCGGTGACGTCGGAAACTGGGTGATCCACACTGGCGGCCCTCGTGTCCTCGAAGCCATGCAGGACGCGCTCGGCCTGAAGCAGAGCGATGCGCAGCTTTCCTGGGACAGCCTAAGCCGCATCGGCAATCTATCATCGGCGTCCGTGTTGATGGTGCTGGAGGACAGCGTCAAGAACCATCGGCCGGCGCCGGGGACTTTGGGGGTGCTGCTCGCCATGGGGCCCGGTTTTTGCTCCGAAATGCTCTTGCTGCGATGGTGACGCCGACGCAAACCGACGTGGTCGTCATCGGCGGCGGTCCCGCCGGTCTGGTCGCGGCGCTCGCCGCCCGCCGAGCCGGAGTCGATGTCTGCGTCCTGGATCGTGGCGTTCCTCCGATCGACAAGGCGTGCGGCGAGGGCCTGATGCCGGATGGCGTCGCGGCTCTGCGTCGGCTCGGCGTCAGGCTCGACGCCGAGCAAAACGCGCCGTTTCGCGGCATCCGCTTCCTGGATGACCGGCACGTCGCCGAGGCCACCTTCCCCGGGGAAGCGGGTGTCGGAATCCGCCGCACGCGGCTGCACCAGCTTCTCATGGAGAACGCACAGGCCGCCGGCGTGACGACCCTGTGGCGGACGAAGGCGACGGCTATCGAGCCAAAGGGCGTTCGCATTGGCGATCGCCTCATCGAATGCCGCTGGATCATCGGCGCCGATGGCGTCGACTCCCAGACCCGTCGTTTGGCCGGGATGGGAGCCATCAGGGAGAATGGCCGCCGCATCGGGCTGCGCATGCACTTTCGCGTCAAACCTTGGACGGATTTCGTCGAAGTGCACTGGTCCAAGGGCGAACAAGCCTATGTGACGCCGGTCGCCGCGGAAGAGGTTTGCATCGCGCTGCTCGGGTGCGCGCGGGAGGCCGGCTTCGCCAATCTCGCGGACAGGTTTCCCCGACTCGGTGAACGCCTGCGTGGCGCGGAGCCGGCGAACCTCGCGCGCGGCGCCTTCACGGGGACGGTTCGCCCGCGCCGGGTTGTGTCCGGCAATGTCGCGCTCATCGGCGACGCCTCCGCCGCCATAGACGCGATCACGGGCGACGGGCTCGCGCTCGCCTTTCGGCAGGCCGCGGCGTTAGGCGAGGCGCTACGACAAGGCGATCTCTCGCGCTATGAGGCGCGGCATCGCCAGATCTGCCGGACGCCATTCCTCATGGCGCGTCTGCTGCTCATGATGGATCGCCACGACACCTTGCGCAAACTTGCCTTGCAAGCGTTGGAGGGGCGCCCCGCGATTTTCAACCGCTTGCTCGCGACCCATGTCGGCGCAAGGCATCCCGCCGCCGCCTCCTTCGACGTGGTGGCGTTGGGAGTGGGCTTGCTGGCCCACGCCTCGACGTCGCGTTCGCGGAGCGCGGCGCCATGATCTGGCTCGCGACGCGCCTTGCCTTTCATAATCGCGCGCGTCTGCTGGTGACGCTCTTCGGCGTCGTGTTTTCCGCCTATCTGACGCTCGCGGAGACCGCCCTTTATATCGGGATGATGGAGAACGCGACCTCGATCATCCGTCACTCCGGCACCGACCTTTGGGTGGCGTCGAAGGGCGTTCAGAACTTCGATTTCGCCAAGCCCTTCCCGGACGAGCGGCTGAAATTGATACATGGGCGCGCGGAGTTGTCGTGGGCTAAGCCCATCAGCCTGAGTTGGGGCTTCCTCAAACTTCCGGACGGGGCGCAGGAACTCGTCGAAATCATCGGCTACGATCCCGCCGCTCCGGTCGGAGGCCCTTGGGACATGGCGAGCGGCGCGCCCGGCGACGTGGGCGGGGGCGCGAACATGATCGTCGACGAGAGCGCGGCGCAACGCTTGGGGAAACTTCGTCTCGGCAGCTTGTGGGAACTCAACGATCGTTCCATCAAACTGGTCGGCGTCTCGCGTTCGGCCAAGACTTTCACCACGGCGCCGATCGTCTTCACTTCCTACGTACTGGCGCAGGACATGACACCGGACGTCTCGCGCCAGGCGGCGGCCGCCTACATCGCCATAAAGCTGCGAAATCCCGCTGACGTCGAGCGCGTCGCCAAGGCCCTGCGCCACGATTTGCCGGACAACGAAATTCTGACGACGAGCGCCTTCGTCGAACGGACGATACTTTACTGGACGGTACAGACCGGGATGGGCGCGGCCTTTTGCCTGACAGCCGTGCTCGGCCTCGTCGTCGGCGCCGGGACCATCGGTCAGACGGTCTTCGCCAACACGATGGAGCATCTCGGCGAATTCGCGACGTTGAAAGCGATGGGCGCGACGGCGCGTGACCTCAATACGATCATTCTCGCGCAAGCCGCCATCGATGCCTGCGTCGGCTTCTGGATCGCCGTGCCGCTCGCGCTGCTGAGCAAGGCTCCGTTGGAGAAGACGGGGGTCACGCTGGCGGTCGATCTCAAGCTGATCGCCGCGCTGTTCTGCGTCACGCTCGCCGTCGCGCTGGCCGCGGCCTATTTCTCGATCCGACGCGTGCAAAATCTGGATCCCGCGACAGTGTTCAGGAGCTAGCATGAGGCCCATGCTCGAAGCGCGCGCGCTCTCCAAACATTACCAACAAGGATCAATCGCCGTCGCCGCCGTCGACTCTGTGTCCTTCTCGGTCCTGCCCGGCGAGATCGCGTTGATTATCGGTCCTTCCGGCTCGGGAAAATCGACCCTGCTGTCGATGCTCGGCTGCATTCTCCGGCCGACCTCCGGCGCGATCCTTCTCGCCGGACGCGACGTCGGCCGATTGTCTGATCGGGAATTGCCGCGCATCCGCGGCAGATGTTTCGGCTTTGTGTTTCAGTCCTTTCACCTCTTCCCTTTCCTGACGGCGCGCGAAAACGTCGAGACGGCGTTGCGTCTGCGCAAGGTATCGGCACGCGTGCGCCGGGAGCGCACGGTCGACCTGCTGGCGCGCTGCGGTCTCGAAGACCGAATGGACTTTTATCCGGCAAGTCTGAGCGGCGGCGAAAAGCAGCGCGTCGCCATAGCCCGCGCGCTTGTCGGCGACCCCTTCATCCTGCTCGCCGACGAACCGACCGCGTGCCTCGACTCCGCGAACGGCGAAATCGTCTTCGAGATGCTGCGCCACTTCGCGCAGGAAAAGGGAAAGGCCGTCGTCATTGCCAGCCACGATCCGAAAGCCCGGCGCTTCGCCGATCGCGTCTATAGCCTAGCGGACGGCCGCATCGAGGTCATGACGGACTGAAAACCCCAGCAACCCGTCGGCGGGATCGAGCAAAAAACATCGAAAATCACCGCCGTCTTGACTGAAACGCGCCTCGAACGCGCAAAACCAATTTTGGGCGAAATCGCTCGCGCTTCGACCGGAGTTTGAAATTGCCGAAGGACCGCGGGTTTCACGGACTCGCCTAAACAAGCGCCTCGGTAACCTCTCCGCGAGCGCGCGTCCTCGTGTTTTCCGGTCGCGTTGCTCGTGTCAATCTTCTGGTCCAGCCCGGCGTCACAAAAAGAGGCCGCCGGAAACGCCAGCGGCCCAAGTCTGGGAGGGGTGCCCAAGGAGGAGAAGGACACAGCCACAAGTATACTCGGATGCGCGTGAAAATCTCGTTCAATTTTTGTGCTGGGATAAGAATTCGAATTTGTGTGGCCAAAATGTCACACATAATGACTGAAGAGCATCTAATCCATGGCGATCGCTAGGTCTCGCTCGACCTGATTTTCGAAGCTCCGCTGGTCATTCCCGCCACAAACTTATCTCAGCGCCGCCTGTATACTGCACCACTTGCCAACGCAGCTACGCCTCCGCTCGGCTTCTAAGTAATTATACCTAATTTCTGGCGACAGCGTTGCTGTTTATTCGAATTATGGGTTCCACAAAAGCGTCACGGCGCCCTGCGTAGATGGGTCATTAACCATATTCGCGCAACTGTTGCTGTGTTCGAGGCGACTGACAACAAGATGTTGAAATTGATGCGCTTTTTCTTGAACTCGCGCGGTTCGGCCGCGAACAAATTCGCGCTCGGCGCCGCAATTCTGGGACTGGCCAGCGTGATCGCAGCGGACGAAGGTCGTGCCCGGCATCGGCATCGACATGAGCCCGACGGCTGCAATCCCAGGCTCGGCGCCGGCTTCGCCCCGCGACGACACAAGCCAAGCCGTATTGATGACGCGCAGCATTGGCATGGAAGGGACGACGACGACCCCGATCGCCGCGCCAGAGCCGCACTGCGGTTGACGCCTTCAACTGTTGCTCGCGGCGAAGCGCGCGTCGCATCGGCCGGCCAATTTCATGCGGGTTCAAAACCCGGCGGCATTTATTGAAGGCGCCGCCACTGGTCGGCGGCGAAACCGCGAGGATCGACGTTTTGGGACTGTTTGATGCGCGCCTTGCCTCCCACACACTCCCACGAGTGGATAGTATCGTGACCAGTCACGACCATGGGCACGAAACCTTCGTTGGGATTTTCCTTGCAATAGGTGGTCACGCTCGGCGGCATGCGTCTTAAGTCGGCTTTGGCGCAGGGGATATTCGCACCGTGGTTGCACAGCCAGACCGCGCCGCTCATGCAGCGATAAACGGTGCTCCTAAGGACAAAGTCGGCGTCGTCCGCCGACTCAAGGTTGAAAAGCCGGCGCGCCGCGGGAAGCAGCGCCTCGGGGATAGGTTTCACGCGATCGTCGTTACTCGCCTTCGCGCAATAGGCGTTAAGGTCCTGTGCGCGCGCTGTCGCGGTGAGCGCCATCGGCATGGCTCCAGCCATTGAGACGATCAGCCGCGCGAGGACGGATCGAAGCATCATATTCTTTCTCCGCCCAACAACTTTTGGCGGCCTCGGGTTCGCATTCCCGTCGGGGAAGGAAGAGGGCGCCAGAATAACCGGAAGCGGCCGCGGCTGAAAGGCGCCCTCGTCGTCTGAAAGCGCGGCATCCCGACGGAGGATACAAATGGCCTTGCCCCCAATCGACCCACTAATTGCGACGGGCGTCGTTCTTTCAACCGCCGTGACGGACGCGGTCTATGTGATGTTCAACGCGGCCGTTTCGTCTCGCAGACGATTTGCCGCGGCTAACTGGAGTAGCCTCTGGTATTTGCTGTCCGCTTTCGCCGTCATCAGCTACACGTCGAATTGGGCTTACGTCGTTTTCGCGGCCGTGGGCTCTTGGTTGGGCGGCTTCCTGTCGATCACCGCGCTTAACCGCTTCGCTCCATCGCGACGCGGATGAAGTCTGAAAGTGGCGCGACGCAAGGAACCGCTTGCGGGAATCGGGCGCGGCTACAACGAACCCCGCGGCGCGATCGGCGCCGCTTCGGGGCCCAGGATCGCACAATCAATGACAGTTTCCTATCGATCCAGTATGATATATGCTCCGGTAGAGCGATGGGGAAGTTTTCCAGCTCTGATAAAGTCAAAAAAACCGATCGCCCGCGCCGCCCTGCGAGGATCAGGAAACTTCGCCTCGTGACCGCCTCGCGAAGCGTCGTCAGATGTGAGGTCGCGCCCTAAAACACCTTGCGGGCGAGGCTGAATCGTCGCTTCACGACAAGCAATGGCTGACGCGTCCGCGGCGAACAATTATTTTTCAAGAGGGTGTTCCGTCATCTTCCAACAGCACTCATCTCGCCATTCACGGCGGCCCTCATCTCGATCTGAACGAGCAGTTTCGCCATGACCCTTGACGCCTATCGAGACACCTTTCGCTTCGCGGCGCGCTACTGGCTGCTGTCTCCGCGCCTTTTCGGTCTCATGATCGTGGCGCGGATCGCCTCGAATCTGGTCGATATTTTTGTTCCGCTCGCCTCGGGCGCGCTTGTCGACACGCTGGCCTCGGGCGGCGGCGATCCGACCGCCGCTTTGCGCGCGCTGGCTCGTCTCATCGGTCTGGTGGTCGCCTTTCATGCATTGCGCACGTTCGTCGCTTGGGCGCTCATCTATGTGTCGTCGCGCGCGATGGAGGCTCTGGTGCGAGACGCCTTCGCCCGCGTTCAACGTTTTTCCTCGGACTGGCATGCCAATTCCTTCGCCGGCGCCACGGTGCGCAAGATCACGCGCGGCATGTGGTCGTTCGACCAGCTCGGCGATACGCTGCTTTTCGGAATTTTTCCCGCGGCCGTCGTTGTCATTGGCGCGACAACGCTGCTCGTGTCACGTTGGCCGTTGCTTGGCGGCGTCGTGGCGATTGGAATCGCGGTCTATCTTTCGATCAGCGTGAGCCTCTCGATCTATTGGATCGCGCCAGCGGGACAGGCGCAGCAGCGGCTCGACTCGGCGCTGGGCGCGAGACTCGCGGATGCGCTCGCGGGAAATCAGGTCGTAAAGGATTTCGCCGCCGAGGCGCGCGAGGATGCGTCCTTCGTGGGGTTGACGAGAGAGTGGCGGCAGGCCGCGCGCCTCAATTGGACTCGAGACAACACGACGGGCTTTCTTCAAAGTCTCACGCTTATCGCGATGCAGGCGGCCTTGCTGGGGTCGGGCCTGATCCTGTGGTCGCGGGGCAGTCTTTCAACCGGCGATGTCGTCAGCGTCATCGGCTTCCAGGGGCTGCTCAACGCCTATCTGCGGGACTTTGGCCAGCATGTGCGCAATGTTCAAAAGGCGGTGAACGAGATGGAGGACGTTGTCGGCTTTGACGTCCGCGCGCCGGATATAATCGAGGCGCCAAACGCACGCTCGCTACGCGTCTCCGCCGGCGAAATCGTATTCGAGGACGTGTCCTTCGCCTATCCAATGTCGCGACGCCCCCTGTATCAAAAGCTAAAGCTCACGATACGCGCCGGAGAGCGCGTCGGACTCGTGGGCGCCTCGGGCGCCGGCAAGACAACTCTGGTGAAGCTTTTACAACGTTACTACGATCTCGACGCCGGGCGCATTCTCGTGGATGGGCAGGACATCGCGCTGGTCACGCTGGCGTCGTTGCGCCGCGCGATCGGAGTCGTGGCGCAAGACCCGATGTTGTTCCATCGTCCACTGGGGGAGAACATAGCCTTCGGCCGGCCAGAGGCGATGCCCTCGGAAATCAGGCAGGCGGCGCGCCGCGCTCACGCCAATGTCTTCATCGACCGGCTTTCAGGCGGCTATGGCACACTGGTGGGCGAGCGCGGCGTCAAACTCTCCGGCGGCGAACGCCAGCGCGTCGCCATCGCCCGCGCCATCCTCGCCAATTCGCCGATCCTCGTGCTGGATGAAGCCACCTCGTCGCTCGATTCCGTGTCGGAACATTACATCCGCGCCGCGATAGAGGAGCTGTCGCATGGACGCACGACTTTAATCGTGGCGCATCGCCTTTCAACGGTGCGGCAGCTCGATCGGATCCTCGTCTTCGCGCACGGCCGCATCATCGAGGACGGGACGCACACGGAGCTCTTGCGTCTCCCGAACGGCGTCTATCGGCGGCTGTTCGAGACGCAAGCGGGCGACGCCGACATCATCGACGAACGGATCGACGCCCTTGATCGAACAGCCGAGGTCGAGCAAGAAACGCAATAACGCCGATCCAGCGGCCGCGATGCCCCATGTTCAGCGAAGATGCGCCGGCGCCTGCGGGTTGTTCGCGGGATTGGTGTCGTGTTTCGACACTTTCGTGATCACTCCGCCGCCGACGAGAGGCAATAAATCCGCCTCGAGCGCGTCGGCTTCCGCCTTGGCGTAAACCTCTTTGCCCTCGACATAAAAGGTGAAGGACTTAAGGTGCTTCGCCTTCTTGACGGGGTCTTCGATCGTCACCTTGGTCCATTTGTAGAGCGGATAATGTTCAACGCCATGCTTTTCCGCCTCCAAGACGTAATCCGCGAAGGCGTCGAACTGGCTTTTCAGCGTCGCGCGATGCTTCGACAGAATGTCCGCGACGGGTTTGACGGCCGGGTCGCCAAGATCGCGACGCAGGATTTCCGCGTAATCGTCGCTGACATTGATCCGCACCTGATATTCCCATTCGTCGGGCATGATCATCTCCCTGGTGTTCGCGGCGATACCCATCGCGCGCCGCCAATCCCTACTAATTTAGTATATTTCAGAAAGCAAGGTCGTCGAGACCGGATCGTCACTCGCGGCCGATCTCAATCGTCCATTCCGGGCCGGAGCCGACGCCATTCTCCCGCGCGAAATTGCCGAGGTTGAGCGCCACGGCCATATTGAGCAGGCTGTTCACATAGATGAGCGGCGCCTTTGGCGGAACCTCGCCAAAGGTGCGCCGATATGGCGCGATGCTCTCGCCGATGAGCCGGTCCTCGCGGTAAAAGCGCACGCGAAAGTTTTGTCCCAACTCGGGCTTCAATTCATTGAACAACGCCTTGGGAATATTCGTCCAGACATTGCCATACTGCGCGTCGAGGACAGGAATGATCCCCGTCACTTTTTCACCGACTCGCTCCGCCTTGCGGTAAGGAATCGTCATCAGCGCGTCCAGGGATAGCTTTGGCCCGACCTGCTCGAAGGCGATGACGTCGGCGGCAAGACGCGCGCCGGTGTAGCCAAAAATGTCACGGCCATGAAACGTGTGCGACTCTTCCGAACCCGGACGGCGATTGGTCGTCTCATCGATGCGTCGAAGCTCTTCTATGCCGTCGCGCTCCGCGACCAGGGTCAGCAGACCGTTGTTTGGCGCAAGGAAAATATGGCCGGTCCGCGTTCTCAGCGCGATCGGGAGGCGCTCGGCGCCAACGCCCGGATCGATGACGGCGACAAAGACCGTGTCTTTTGGCCAGAAGCTTTCGGCCTGATAGAGCCGATAGGCGCCAGCGAAAACGCTGCCGGGATCTTCGTGACTGAGGTCGGAAATCAGAATGTCCCGCGAAACGCTATAGGCCACGCCCTTCACCGCCGCGACAGCCCCGTCCGCCATTCCAAAATCCGTATAGAGCACCAAGGGCGCCCGCGCCCATGCGGCTTGAGCAGACGCCAGAAGAAGCAAAAGGACGATAAGCGCTCTGTAAATCATGAGATTCCTCTCTCCGCCGACACGCCTTCATACACTAGCGCTGATTTTCGATCGACCGACAGGGGCGATCACGAGCGACTGTGGCGCATTTGTCACAGGCCAACGAAAAGCGCATCGGTTGAGTCGCCGCTGCCTCGCTCTCTCATTGACTCGCGGGCAAAGTTTCGGACAAATATCATATAATACAGCTATGCAATACCGAGTTAAAATGGTAAGGGTTCCAGATGAAAAAGGCTCTTTTCGCCGTCACGGCGATCACGTTGGTGCTTTCCGCCGGATCGGCTGTTGGCGCGGATCTTCCATCCAGCAAAGGTCCGGTCGCGGTTCCGCCGCCTCCCCCGATCTGGACCGGTTTCTACGCAGGCCTGAATGCCGGCGGAACCTTCGGCGGTGGCGGCGGCGTCTCCGTGACGCATCTCGACGCGAATCCCGATGCCGCGGCCTCGGCGGCGCTGTCGGGCGTTGCGAACACCGACTTCGCCGGCTTCATCGGCGGCGGCCAGGTCGGCTATAATTATCAGTTCTCGCCGGTCTTCGTCGCGGGACTCGAGACGGACATTCAGGGCGTCGTCGGCAACGGCGGCTCTCCGGCGTTTTCGAGCGTCGCGGCCGGCGCCCTCAACCCGGCCAATATCTATTCTGGCAATGGCTACGTGTCGCAAAGCTTCGACTATCTTGGCACCGCGCGCGCCCGCGCAGGCTATTTGTTCACGCCGACCTTGCTGGCTTATGCGACGGGCGGACTCGCCTATGGCTGGACCAATCTGAGCCACACTGTCTTTGGGAATGTGACCAACGGCGGCGCCCTTGTCGGCGTAAGCTACGGCAACGTGAATACGTCGAGCACTCAAGTCGGCTGGACGGTCGGCGGCGGCGCCGAATGGGCTTTCGCGCCGAACTGGAGCGCCAAGCTTGAATATCTTTATTACGATCTGGGCTCCTACAACATCGGCGCGCAGACTCAGGGCGTAACCCTAAACACGCGCGCCACCCTGAACGGCGTGAGCCTGGTCAGCGGCCAATTCCATGGAAACATTGTCCGCGTCGGCCTGAACTATCGCTTTAATTTCGATCCCTCGGCCCCGATCGTCGCCAAACCGTGATCGGTTGAACCTCGATTGGAAAACTAAGCCCGGCCCCGGCGGCCGGGTCTTTTTCACTTCGGCGGTCCCCGTCTCGCGGAACCGCCTACTCGCCGCTGGCTCTCCTCGTCTTCCCCAGCAATTAAGATTCGTCGGCGCGTCAAATCAAACCCAGTTTGACCCGCCGTCTTGCGTGGGCAAGAAAAGAGTCATGCGTTTTCTAAGCGGTCGGCGATATATTGTAGCTGAGTCGTTTTAGGCGGGCCTGAACGCGGCATGCCTATGCCCGCTCGCGAGAGGATGCGTTGATGTCCAAAAAATACCTGATGTGGATTATCGCGGCCATCATCGCGGCCGGCGGTTTCTTCGGCTACCAATATTGGCGGGATTTGCAGTCCGCCTTGCCGAAAGGAATCGCCTCGGGCAACGGCCGGATCGAGGCGAAGCTTGTGGACATCGCCGCCAAGGAGCCCTTGAGGGTCAAGCAAATCCTCGTTGACGAAGGCGCGCTGGTCAAGCCGGGGGACGTGCTGGTGCGAATGGACACCGCGACGCTGCAAGCGCAACTGGCCGAGGCTCGATTAAACGTCGCGGCCACGCGGCAAAAAGCGGCGATTTCCAAGGCGTCGATCAACAGGAGCAAGGCTCAAATCGAGCTCGCCAAGATCGAGGTTAAACGCAGCACCGCGCTCGTCGCGGAGCGCGCCGGCTCCCAGCGGGAGCTGGATATACGCAGAACGGCGCTGCAGACAACCTCGGCCGGCCTTGAGGAGGAGGAAGCCAAGCTAAGCACGAACGAGCAAGAGGTTAAAGTCGCCGAGGCGAACGTGGCGACGATCCAAACCCGCATCGACGACGCGACGCTCACATCCCCGGTCAAGGGGAGAGTGCTGTATCGACTGGCGGAAGTCGGCGAGGTGCTGGCGGCCGGTGGAAAAGCGCTGACGCTGGTGAACCTCGACGACGTGTATATGGAAATATTTCTTCCTTCCGAACAGGCCGCGAGACTGAAGATCGGCGCCGAGGCCTTGCTCACCCTGGACGCTGTTCCGGGCCGCGCCATCGCGGGATATGTCAGCTTCGTATCGCCCGAGGCCCAATTCACCCCGAAGCAAGTCGAGACGAAGAGCGAGCGCGACAAGCTGATGTTCCGAGTCAAGATCCGCGTCCCGGAAGAGACGGTGGAGTCGTACATCGATATCGTCAAAACGGGGGTGCGCGGAGTCGGCTATGTGAAGCTGAATGATTCCGCGGTTTGGCCAGCATCGCTTGGGGAGGTTGTGGAGCCACGGAAGAACGGATCGGCGCGGCTCTAAAGCCCCGCAAGCTTGGTACTGAGGCCGCGACGCGCCGGAGAGCTTGTTAATGGAAGCCTTATTGTCTCGCGAGTCTCCGGCGGCGGCTGTTGACGCGCCGGTCGTGTCGATCAATGACGTGACCCATCGCTATGGCGCGACGCTCGCGCTTGACTGCTTCTCGCTCGACATTCCGAAGGGCCGCATGGTCGGCGTGATCGGACCCGACGGCGTCGGCAAATCGACGTTGCTGGCGCTGGTCGTCGGCTCGAAGAAGATGCAGCAGGGCAAAGTGATGGTGCTTGGCGGCGACATCGCCGACGCGGCCCACAGGCGCGACGCTTGCCCGCGCATCGCTTACATGCCCCAGGGCCTCGGCAAGAATCTCTATTTCGAACTCAGCGTGCGGGAGAATGTCGACTTCATGGCGCGGCTGTTCGGCCTTTCCGCCGCGGAGCGCCCCGCGCGCATCAAGCAGTTGCTCGATGCGACGGGTCTTGGACCCTTTCCGGAGCGCCCCGCCGGCAAGCTCTCGGGCGGCATGAAACAGAAGGTCGGTTTGTGCGGCGCGCTCGTGCACGAGCCGGACCTGCTCATCCTCGACGAACCGACCACCGGCGTGGACCCGCTGTCGCGCCGCCAGTTTTGGTCGCTCATCGACGACATCCGCGCCGACCGGCCCAGCATGAGCGTCGTCATCTCCACTGCCTATATGGACGAGGCCCAGCAATGGGACTGGATCGTCGCCATGGACGCCGGGCGCGTGCTCGCGACGGGCACGCCGGCGGAGCTCATGGAGCGAACGGGAACGAAGGATCTTGAAAGGTGCTTCGTCGCATTGCTGCCCGAGGAAAAACGCTCGGGCCACGTCGATCTGACCATTCCGCCGCGCCCCGGGGGCAAGTCCGAGATCGCCATCGACGCCGAGGGTCTGACCCGCCGCTTCGGCGATTTCGTCGCCGTCGACCACGTCTCCTTGACGATCGAGCGCGGCGAGATCTTCGGCTTTTTGGGCTCCAACGGCTGCGGCAAGTCGACGACGATGAAGATGCTCACCGGCCTGCTGCCGCCGACGGAAGGAAGCGCGACGCTGTTTGGCCAGTCGGTCGAAGCCGGCAGCATGGAGGTGCGCAAAAGCATCGGCTACATGACGCAGGCCTTCTCGCTATGGCGAGTTGACGGTCATGCAGAATCTCGTTCTGGACGCGCGCCTTTATCACATCCCGCCCGACAAGGCGAAGACTCGCATAGACGAACTCGTCGCGAAATTCGGGCTCGGCCCCTATCTCGACGCGCTCGCCGGCGATCTGCCGATGGGCTTGCGCCAGCGCCTGTCGCTGGCGGTCGCCGTGCTGCACGAGCCGCAAATGCTCATCCTCGACGAGCCGACCTCTGGCGTCGACCCGGTCGCGCGCGACAGCTTTTGGGAATTGCTGATCGATCTTTCGCGCAAGCAGGGCGTCACCATTTTCGTCACCACGCATTTCATGAACGAGGCGATGCGCTGCGACCGCATTTCGCTGATGCATGCGGGAAAAGTGCTAGCCGCCGATGCGCCGCAAATGCTCATCGACGCGCGCGGCGCCGCGACGCTCGAGGAGGCCTTCATCGGTTATATGGAGGATGCGATCGGAGAGGGCGCCGCCGGAGGGCCAGGCAAGGAAGCGCCCCCCGCCGCCGCGCCCGTGAAAGCCTCGGCGCACGCGGCGCGTGCCGGCCTTTCGCTGCGCCTTGGTCGGCTTCTCGCCTACAGCGCCAATGAAACCATGTAGATTCTGCGCGATCCGGTGCGCCTCGCCTTCGCTTTTATCGGCTCGGCGTTGCTGATGCTCGTCTTTGGTTTCGGCATCTCCTTCGATGTCGAACATGTCCGCTACGCGACCTTTGATCTCGACCAGACGCCCGAGAGCCGGGTCTATCTCGAACAATTCGCGGGCGCGCCGCGCTATTTCAGGCAAATGCCGCCGGTCCGGTCCGTCGAGGACGCGCTGCATCGCATGCAGTCCGACAGCATTTCGCTTGTCCTGGAAATTCCGCCGAACTTCGGCCGGGATCTTCGCAAGGCGGCAATACCTGAAGTTCTGGCGGAGGCGGATGGCGCCGACACGTTTCGCGGCGAAACCATCACCCAATATGTGCAAAGCGTCCAGGACAAGATGCTGCGCGATCCGGCGAATGAATTGCAAACCCCGCCGCAAAAATACACCGCCAATTTTCAAGATCGCTATATGTACAACCCCACGTTTGAAAGCGTCTATGCGATGGCGCCGAGCATCCCGCCTATTCTGCTGATCCTCATTCCGGCGATCCTGATGGCGATCAGCGTCGTGCGCGAAAAGGAGCTGGGTTCAATCATCAACTTCTATGTGACGCCGACGGGCCGCCTGGAATATCTCCTTGGCAAGCAGCTCCCATATATCGTGATCGGCATGATCAACTATTTCATCCTCGTGGCGATGGCGCTCGTCGTTTTCGCGGTCCCCATCAAAGGCAGCTTTCTCGTCTTGACGCTATGCACACTGCTCTATGTCACCGCGACGACCGGCGTCGGCATGGTCATTTCGACCTTCACGAGCAGCCAGGTCGCGGCGGTCTTCGTCACGACGGTTCTCACGATGCTGCCGACGATCCAGTTTTCGGGCTTCATGCAGCCCGTCTCCACTCTATTGGGCCGCGCGAAAGTCCTGGGCTCGATTTGGCCGACAACCTATTACATGCATGCGAGCAAGGGTGTCTTCACCAAGGGGCTGGGGCTCGATCTGTGGGCGCAAGACCTCATCGTTCTCGCCTGTATCATTCCAATTCTTTGGGCCGTAAGCGCGCTGGCTCTCGAAAAGCAGGAGAAGTAGAGATGAACTCTCTTCTCAACATTCTTTGGCTTGGCCTTAAGGAGCTACGAAGCTTCAGCAGTGATTTGGTGATGGCGTTCTTCGTCGTCTACTCATTCAGCGGCGCGATCTACGCGCAGGCGACGGGCACGTCGAGCGAGGTCAACAACGCGTCGATCGCCTTTGTCGATGAAGACGGCTCCGCCCTGACCAAGCAGCTCATCAACGCCTTCTATCCGCCGCGCTTCCAGACGCCGGAGTTGATTTCCGCTTCCGAGGTCGAGACCACGATGGACCAGGGCCGGTTCATGTTCGTCGTCGCCATTCCGCCGCGGTTCGAAGCCGATCTGCGCGCGGGCCGTCATCCCGACATCCAGCTCAACATCGACGCGACCGCGATGCAGCAGGCGTCGATCGGCGGCGGCTACATCAAGAATATCGTCAACGATCGCATCTCCAGTTTTTTCCGGCGCACCGACGCTTCGGCGCAACCCCCGATCAATCTGGTCATTCGCCGATTGTTCAATCCGAACGGCGTATCCTCCTGGTTTACGAGCGTGGTCGCGATTATCAATCAGGTGACGCTGTTGACGGTCGTTCTCACCGGCGCCGCAGTCATTCGCGAACGCGAGCATGGGACGCTCGAACATCTGCTGGTCATGCCGCTCAACGCCTTCGAAATCGCGATGGCGAAAGTCTGGGCCAACAGTCTCGTCATTCTCGTCGCGACGGGGGCGTCGCTTTATCTCATCGTAATGAAGGCGCTGGAGGTTCCCTTCGCGGGGTCGATCCCGCTGTGGTTCTCCGGCGTCCTCCTCTATCTCTTTTTCGCGACGGCGCTCGGGATATTCCTTGGCACGATCTCCCGCTCCATGGCGCAATTCGCGCTGCTGATCATTTTCGTGAACGTCATGCTGCAGCTTCTCTCGGGCGGCTCGACGCCGATCGATAGCCAGCCGGTCTGGATGCAATATATGACGTTCTTCCTGCCATCGCGGCACTTCGTCAGCTTTTCGCAAAAGATCATCTATCGCGGCGGCGGTATCGAGGCCGTCTGGCCGCAGTTCACGATGGTGGCGGCGGTGGGCCTTGCTTTTTTCGTTTACAGTTTGGCGCTGTTTCGGAAATCGATCGCGGTGACGAAATAGCGCTTCCGGCACGACGCCGCCCCGCGAGCGAGCGACAGGATATCCCGGTTGCGTCGCTCGCATTTACTCAAAATTCACCTTAGAAAGGAATGTCGGATATGATTGATTCGGGAATTTCGCCGTGCGTTTGTCTCGCCCGGAGAAGCGGCGTTTCTCTTCACGGATGACTGGCCCCAACTCATAAGAGGGGCTCGCAAGGATAGCGCGGCTCGGCGCCCTTCGACGGATAGCGGAGCATGTTGATGGGCGGTGGTCCAGAGTCCAAGCGCGCGGCGCTCTTGCAGCTCTCGACGTTCGTCGGGGCAATTCCTCCGATTTGCTTGGCTCTGGCGTTGGGCGGCTGCGCCGTGGGCCCCGATTTCCTCGCGACGACAGCGCCCGTTCAAGACAAATGGATCGAAAGCGGCGACAAGCGCGTGGCGAAGAGCGACGTCAAGTCGCACTGGTGGAGGACGTTCAAGGATCCGACGCTCGATCGCCTCATCCAGCGCGCCTACGAGCAAAATCTCCCAGTGCGGATCGCCGGTTTGAAAATTCTCGAAGCGCGCGCGCAACTCGGCGTCGCGATCGGCAATCTTTATCCGCAAACGCAAGAGGGTACCGGCGCCGCGCAGCAAAACCTTCTCAGTTCGCGCCTCGCCAACCAAGCCTCGCTCCAACATTCCTTCGCGAATTTTAACCTCGGCTTCGACGCCGCCTGGGAGATGGATTTCTGGGGCCGCTTGCGGCGCAACGTCGAGGCCAACGACGCGAATCTGCTCGCGACGGCCGCTGATTACGATAGCGCGCTCGTTTCGCTGACCGCTGAAGTGGCGCGCGCCTACGCCTTGCTCCGCACCTATGAGGAGCTCATTCAAATCGCCCGAGAAAACGCCAAGGTGCAAAAAGAGGGGCTGGACATCGCCGAGTCGCGTTTCCGTAACGGCGCCACGTCGGAGCTGGACGTCACGCAGGCGCGTACCTTGCTGGAGAGTACGCTCGCCGACATCCCGCCTTTGCAAGCTAGTCTGCAGCAATCGAAGAACGCGTTGAGCACGCTACTCGGGCGCCCGCCCGGCGCGGTCGAGGCGCTGCTGAATGGACCTCACAGGATACCTTCGGCGTCGAAGCGCGTCGCGGTCGGCATACCCGCGGAGCTGTTGCGGCGTCGCCCCGACATCCACGCGGCGGAACTCAACGCCGCCGCCGAGAGCGCGCGGATCGGCGTCGCCGAGGCGGATCTCTATCCGAAATTTTTTCTTTTGGGAGACGTCGGCGTGCAGAGCAGCGACGTCGCCAAGCTCTTCGCGCCCCACAGCCTGTTCTTCACCGCTGGTCCAGGGTTCCAATGGTCCATCCTGAATTATGGCCGCATCACCAATAACGTGCGCGCGCAGGACGCGCGTTTCCAGCAAGCGCTCGTGAATTACGAAGACACGGTGCTGAAGGCGGCGCGGGAAGTCGAGGACGCGTTGATCGCTTTCCTCAAGGCGCAGGAGAGTGCGGTCAGCTCGCGGAAGTCCGTGCAGGCCGCCCAGGACTCGGTGCGGCTGTCGCTGATCAGGTACCGGGAAGGCGAGGAGGACTATCAGCGGGTCGTCGACTCACAGCGCTCGCTCCTGCAAGAGGAAAACAAGCTGGCGGCGACTCGCTCCTCCATCGCCACCAATTTGATCGCGCTTTACAAGGCCCTGGGCGGGGGATGGGAGCTGCGAGAGGGCAGACCCATCGTTCCGATTCCCATGCAAGAGGAAATGGCGAGCCGTACCAATTGGGGCGATTTGCTGCCGGCGGAATCGCCGCCGCCGCCGCCGGAATTGGCTCCGCCGACGCCAGCCAGCGTCGCGCCAATCCTGCTTCCACCCGACTGGTGATAAATCAGCTACGCGCGTGGCGCCCCGGGTTCGCAATCGATGGTTCTTTGGTTTGTCGCGGTCTTTCTGGTGGTTTATGGGTTGATGCGCGTATTTCGCCGAAAGCGTTGGATGCGAGCCCCAACCGGCGCTTTCTGTCGCGGAGATGCGCGAAAACGAGCCGTGATCGGGAGATTTTGGGTTGAAGACGATGGTCCGCCAAGTGACGAGAGCGCCAAAGCTAGGGCTCCTGTCATCAGCAATTACATGTTTGGTCGCAATAATCGCATTTGGCGCTGTTTTGTCCACGACGGTCGCTATTGGCGAGGGCGGTCTACCTTCATGCCCAGCCGGCGGGATGGCTTCGTGGACCGACTGCCAAGGAAGTTCCAGCTATCCCAATGGCGGGACATACGTAGGGGAATTTCGCGACGGCAAACCGAATGGGCTGGGGACACTCACGTACCGGCGCCATGGAGAATACGTCGGTGAGTTTCGCGACGGCTGGCCGAGCGGCCGAGGAGCCTATGCTTATCCCGACGGACGAAGATACGTCGGCGAATGGCGGAATGGGGATTTCAATGGCCGTGGAGTCCGCACATATCCCGACGGTCGGAAAGAAGACGGCGAATGGAGCGACGGCAAATTCGTAAGAACCGCCGAGGAAAATTCGCCGCTATCGGAGAGCTCTGAAAAACCCCCGGCGGCGATTGTCGATGCGAGCGAGATCAACCAGTCAAGGCCCCTCGCTTTGATTGGAAGCGAGATTTTTGGCGGCGTCCTGCCGCTTCTGATGGTGTTTCTCGTCTTTGGTGTTGTCATCGCGGCCGTTTTCGGCCTGAAGGCCAAGCATCAATCCGCGGCCCCATCAATTGCTGTTCGAGGACGAGTTGACGAAGCCGAGGAGCAATCGAAAATTGTCGAGGCTCGGCGCGCGTTAGTCGAAGCCGTCGAGGATTTCGCCGTTTCCGATGCTAAACTGCTGGAGCTGCGCGCAAGCGCAAGGCGGCTTTCGTGGAACTCAAGAGCCTGGAAAGCAATGCGGCAACCTGGCGCTCTGTGAATTTTCAGATGCGGGCTCTCGTTCCCGTTCACCGCGAATTTTGATGTCATTTATGTCTTTCCGTGTCACTTTCTCCGCGAGGGCGGAAAAAAGAACGCGGCGATGGAATGTCGGAATTTTACACCACGCACGAGCTAGCCGCCCTTTTGCGGGTGAAGGAACGCAAGGTCTATGACCTCGTCGCCAAGGAGACGTTGCCGTTCCGCCGGGTGACGGGCAGGCTGCTGTTTCCACGTGACGAAATCGCGCAATGGCTGCGGGGCAATGGCGTGGCCGGCGACGCACAAGTCGCGCCGGGGCCGCCGCGATCGTCCGAAGGGCAACGACCGCTGGTCGCCGCCGGTGGGCACGATCCTCTCCTCGAATGGGCTCTGCGGGAATCGCGCTCCGGCATCGCTGGCTTTTTCGACGGCGCGCTTGATGGGTTGCAGCGGGCGCGGGCGGGCGATTGCATCGCGGCGGGTCTTCATATTCCTGAAGGGGGAGAATGGAACGTCGCGGCGGTCGCGGCGAGGTTCACGGATGAGCCTTGGGTTCTTATCGAGTGGGCCCGGCGCGCGCGCGGGCTGATCATGCGGCCCGATCTCGCCAAACGTCCCGATTGCCTGAAGGCCGCGCGCGGCTTGCGTTTTCACACGCGGCAGACCGAGGCGGCCAGCGAACTGGTCCTCGAACAATTGCTGGCGGCCGAAAAAATGAAGCGGGCGGATCTGCGCCTTGTCGAAGCGGTCGAGCGATCGGAGACGGATTTGGCGATGGCGATCGCCGATGGTCGCGCCGATGTCGGCCTTGGCATCGCGGCGGCGGCGCGTCAGTTCAAACTCGATTTCGCGCCGCTGATCGAGGAGCGCTTCGATCTTCTGGTGTGGCGCAAAGCCTATTTTGACCCGCCGTTCCAGAAGCTCGTAGCTCTGTGCCTATCGGAGGCGTTTCGCGACAAAGCCAAGGCTTTGGGCGGTTATGACGTTTCGGGATTCGGGACGGTTCGCTTCAACGGCTAAAGGCGCCCGCGGCCGGGTGTGGCGGCGAAGGCGGCGCCACCGTAAGGTTCTCGTCAATACGAGGACGCCGGTTCTCGAGGGACCGTTTCGAGGCCGACGCCATGACCGGGCTAATTGCAACCGCGACCCGGCGCTTGTTTTAAGCTTGCGCTTCGCGATAAAAGGCTGCGTCGGCGTTTTCCGATCTGCGGCGGAACGCCCTGATGTTCGAGAACAATTCCGCATCGATTCGTTATGGATTGGGAGTGCTATCTAATGAGAAAGACCTTGCTTGCGACTGCGGTGATTGCCGCGTCCCTCGGAACCGGCGCGTTCGCCGCGGTGGAATTGAACACTTACGCCGATGCGGAAGGCTATCTCGACGTGCAGGCCCTGACCTGCGCGCAACTGGCCGACACCTTTCAGGAAGACGCCAATTATCTGACGGCATGGTATAGCGGCTGGTACAATGGGCTTGCGAAGAAGCATTTCGCCAATATCCCGCGCAGCAAAGAGGCTGAGCACGAAACGATCGTCTATTGCAAGGCGCATCCTGGCGAAGAGAAAGTGATCAAGGTCCTCGGCCGCATTATCGACGAATACAGAGAGAAAAAGGGCATCGACGTTCATAGATAATGCGTTGTCGAGCGTAACGCGGCCTGACTAGAGGCCAAGGAGCGAGGCCTTTTTCGGGGTCGACGCGATCGACCCCGAGGAATTGAATATTCGTATGCCGACCGAAGGGCGAATGAAATCGCCGCGTTCGACCGCTTTGTCGCCGCTTGTTCCGTCCCCTCTTGACGGACTTATGACTCAAATGACTCAAATTCGTTGTTCAAGGGCGCCCCTGACCAAGCCGGCGCATGATCTTGGTCCGGGTTTTGTCCGCGCTTTCACGCGCTTCTGTTTATTTGAAAGCGATCACCACGCCATCCGCGCCAAGCGACAGTTGCAATCCCTTGCGCCGCGTATTCAGTTTCATGGTGACGCCATTTCTGTTGCGCAGCCAAAGCGTCCCTTTTCCGCGCTCGCCCAAGGCCCATCCTTTGCGAATCTGAACATAGGCGCCGGCGAAATCCTCCCGCCGCTGGAGACCATACACGCTCCCCGAAGCTGTCAGTTTTGACGCGCCAATGCCGCCGACGCCCAGGCCGCCGACGGTGATGGGATAGGACTCGCCGCGGTAATTCAGCGTTCCGCCGCCCGCCGCGCCGGATCCGATGAAGGCCACCTGAATTTGCTCAATCGAGACAGACGCTGATGGCGGGCCCTTGGGTTGCTCTTGAGCCAACGCGGGCGGCGTCGCGAAGAAGCACGTGGCGAGAAATATCATGGTTCGTCGATTGATCATGGAAACATCCGTCTGGCTGTCGAGAGCGAACGGCGCGGGGCTGGTCGATCTCCGCGTCGGCTCGGTGTTATCCAATTACGCAATGGAGATCAATGATCTGATCGCCGGGCTTTTTCCGTGCGATAGGTTTTTATGGAACATATTCTAGGACCGAGTTCCCCGGGGGGCGACGAATCCGCGATCGGACCAGGCGCGCTCGCGGGGCGCTGTCGCCGCCCTGGACGCGTGCTCGGAGATGACGAGCCCATCGCTCCCGGCTGGGATTGGTCAGCGGAACCGCCGACCAATCATTTCGTCGTCCGTGTCGTCATGACTTAATTCGACAATACCGTTACCGCACAACGCGCTGGTGCACGACAACAGGTCTGCGGACCACGGCGCGTCTCCGCACGACAACGACAGTCTTCTCAATATTCGTCCCACCATTCGTCGCAAGCGCCCCTTGCGCCATCATCGGCACGGCCGCGAGCGCTTCCGAACTTTCGAAGGCGAGTCCAGCCATAAGGCCCGCCGCCAGTAGCACCGTGTGTAATGTTTTCATTATCTGCTGCTCCTCTTCGAAGATTGCGCTTTCGAAGCTACGCCTCGAAACATGTCCGGATGATGAACGGTTCCGTAATTAGAAGAGATCGATAAATTGTCTAGGCCGCCCGCATGAAGCTTGAGGTGAGCGATCCGGTCGAAACATGACGCGCCAGCTAAACCCGCTTATTTCGGGGAGAAAGCAGTCCACTCCTCATGACGCTCTGTCGCTCAAGACAGGCGCGGCCCCCGTCTCTTTCTGGGCGGCGACCTCGTCTTTTCCCGCTCTCGCGGCTTCGGGAGCCGCGCGAGTCCCAATCGCAATTCGCCGCGCTTCTATCGCGCGCCGCGCGTGCTCGATCGCCAAGGACACCGGCGCCTGTTCGGTTGCGTTCGATCCCTCGATGAGCTTGCCAACGCAGGCGGCGACGCTCGCCTTGAATTCCTTCTCCAATGTGTCGAGCTCGTCGCGATCGGCGTCGCCGGCCTCGTCGGCGATCACGAGCAGTCGAAAAATCCTCTGCTGATCGCCTTGCAGTTCCTTGTTGCGCAGCATTCCGGAAACGATCGCGAGCGCCGAACCGATGATGCTCAGAGGAATGCCGATCGCGTAGAAGTATTTTTGCGCCTCGTCGATAAAGCTCTGGTCGCCGCTGGACAAATAGGCGGCGACGCCAGGGTGGATCGGCAGCGCGGGATTTTTCTCGTCGGGGTCGGGCGCCTCGATCTGATTGGCGTGCGACGTCACCGCCATCAGATTGGCTTTTGTCTTCAGGGTCGACCTTGCGATCGCGCCGGCGATCGCGTCGAGCATCGTCACCGGCACGACGAAGCGATAGGTGACGGCGACGCCTTTCACGCTGTCGTCCGGCGTCGGCGGACGGGCCTTGAAAGCCCCTTCGGGAATATCGACGGATTCGAGACCCGGGAATCTTTTTGCTATGGCGTCGTTGTCGTCGAGCGCCAGAATTTTCGGAGTTTCCTTTGTCGCCCGCGCAACGCTCGAGACGACGTCGACCACTTCCCCAGGCGCGACGGGACCAACGGCCAGAGCCGCCACGGCGCGCTTGGCGCGGATGGCGGGGCCGATCTCCGCGCCGGGAAGAAAGACGCGTTTCACCGCCTCCGGCTGCACATTGAAGTAACTGAGAATAAGGTCGAGCGCGCGCGAATTTTCCTCTTGCAGGGGGCCGGTCGGGATGGCGATCGTTCTGCCCGAAAGTTGGGAGAAACTTTTGATCGGCGAGCCAGAGGGAACGACCATCGCGATCACATCTCGACGCAGAATGACCAGGGATTGTCCATTGGTTGGCGGCGCGACGTCGCTGCGCACGAGCGCGATGTCGACCTTGCGGTCTTCCAGCGCCTTGGAACTCGCCCTCAGATCGGTCACCGTCACCGTTTCAAAACGGATGTGTGGATGCGCCGCCGTCGTCACGCCGATGAAGGCGGAAATGAAGCGTTGCGCTATTCCGCCGGCGGGTCCGGTGGTGATGCGAAGGGTGGCCTTCGGCGACCAGACATATAATATGCCGGCCGCGCAAACGGCGACCAGGATGGCGCCGGCGAGCAACAGCGTGGCCAGGCGAGGCAGTCTCAGGCCGAATATCCCCAACATGCCACGTCTCCTTTGGAGCGCAAGGCGCCTTGATCACTGTAATTCAAGACTCGACGGAGACTAGTCGCGCCCAAGTCTCCCCGCCGCGCCTTTTCCGCGATGGACAACGGCCGCCGCCCCGGCGACGACGCTCCTATGACAGCTCCTTGTCAACAACCGCGCTCGTGCGCAAAGCGCCGGTCTAGGCAATTTTGGCGACGGTGGAGCTCGCCGGCACGGACAGCGTCCAGGCGAAGCCCTCGGGCGGGAAATCGAGCGTCGTCGAGCCGTCTAGCGCCAGGGCGACCAGTCGCTTGATCACCTTATGGCCGAAGCCCTCGCGCGGCGGCGGCGCCACCCGCGGCCCGCCGCTTTCTCGCCAATTTACGAAAAAGCGGCCGTCCTCGAGCCGCCAGTTGAGCGCGACATTGCCGCCGGCCCGCGACAGCGCGCCATGGGCCAGGGCGTTGGTCGCGAGCTCGTGCAGAGCCAGCCCGATATTCTGCGCGGCCTCGGGCTTGAGCATCACCTTTGGGCCGTCGATGCTCGCGTGGTCGCCGACTTCGCTCGCGCCGATGTCGAGACAATAAGCCATTTGCGCGCGAACGAGATCGTGCATCGAGGCGCCCCGCCAGTCCTGGGAGATCAGCAGATCGTGCGCCATCGACAGCGCTTGCAGCCGCGCCGAAAATTTGCGCTGGAAGTCCTCGATCGAGCCTGATCCCGTCGCGGTCTGGCGCGACATCGCCTGCACCACCGCGAGAAGGTTTTTCGAGCGGTGAACGAGTTCGCGCAGCAGCGTGCGCACGTGCTGCTCGCGGTGCTTGCGGGGGGTGATGTCGCGCGCCGTGCCGACGATTCGAACGGGGCGCCCGTTTTCGAAGAAGGTGCGGCCGCGCACCGAAACCCAGCGTTCAACGCGGTCGATTTGGCCGATGACGCGATATTCGCTTTCGTAATCGTCCGGGCTATTGGGGTCGAGCGCCTGTTCGATGGCTTCCTTGGTGCGCTTTTTGTCTTGCGGATGCAGCGCGCTGCGAAAGACATCGAGATTTGCCGGCGCATCCTCGGACAGCCCCCACAGCGCCCGCACCCGCGCATCGAGCACCACCTCGCCGGTGACGAGGTTCCAGTCCCAGATTCCGGTGCGCCCGGCGTCGAGCGCGAGCCTCATGCGTTCGAGGGTAAAAGCCTGTTCGCGAATGAAGTCGCAGCCGGGCTGCGACGGCGGGTCAGGCGAAAGATTAGCATCCGTCACTTGAGACCATCCTTGGTCAAGACCGCGCGGCGTCTTGTGGACGCCCTATGGCCCGTCGGGACGACGGGCGTCTCGTGGACGCCCCGCGTCGAGCTTACCCGTGCTCGCCGGCAAGCTCCAGCACGATGCGCCATTCCTCGTCGCTGACGGGCTGCACGGAAAGGCGCGAGTTATTGACGAGCGTCATGCCGACGAGGCGCGGCTCGGCCTTGATTCGCGCCAAGGTCACCTTGTTTTTGAGCGCCTTCACCGCGCGCACGTCGACCATCCCGAATTTGCCGGTTTCGTCGGTGTGGTCAGGGTAATAGGGCTTGATCACTTCGACAATGCCGACGATGGCCTTGTCCTCGTTGGAATGATAAAAAAATCCGCGATCGCCGACCTGCATCGCCATAAGATGCTTCTTGGCCAGATGGTTGCGCACGCCGTTCCAGAAAGTGCCCTTTTTTCCGGCCGCGATCTGCTGGTCGAAGGACCATGTCGTGGGCTCGCTCTTGAACAACCAATGAGCCATGTCACAACGCCGCGCCGACGACGCGCCGCCACGGCCGCAGGGCGACGCTCTCGAACAGTCCCGCCTTGGCGTAGGGATCGCCGTCGAGCAAGCTCCGCGCCGCCGCCGCGTCGGCGCAATCGAGGATCAGCAGCGAGCCGACCGGCTTGTCGTTATCGTCGAGAAAGGGGCCGCCGAGCTTGATGCTTGGCGCATGGGCCTCGAGGAAAGCGAGGTGCGCGGCGCGCGTGGAAAGGCGCAACTCGACATGGCCGGGTTTGTCCAGACAAATGGCGGCGAACAGCAAAACGAACCTCGCGAGATTTTTATTCCGCCGAGCCTTTGTCCCAAAGCGCGGGCGCGCGGTCAAGCGGGCGGCGGAAGTCGGGCGGAGTTGTCCAGGCTCAAAGCGCGCGCTTCGCGCCCGCCGCATCGCGTTCCCGCGGCGGGATGTCGGGCGTTTCGATCAAGCGCGCGGCGAGGTCGGCGATTTCCCGCCGCAGCGCCGCGAGATCGCGCGCATCGAGCGGCGTCGCCTCCGCCACGCCGTGGGCGGCCGCGTCGCGCAGACGCGCGTGATCTTTGCGGAGCGCCTCGACCGCGCCTTGCAGCATGGAATTGTCGGCGCGCGCGATCTCCAGCCGATCGGCTTGTTCGCGCGCTTCTCCGCGGGTGTGTCGCAGCGCGGTTTCGAGATGGGCGATCTCGTTCGTGAACCGCTCTTCGTCCTCGCGCGCGCGGGCGCGCACCGCCTTGAGCGTTTGTTCGAGCGCTTCGTTCGCCGCCTTGGCCGCTTCGAGTTCGCCGACGACGGCGCCCAGGACGGCGTCGACGCCGTCGAGACGCTCCGCCTCGATCTTCAGTTTGGCGAAATCGTCGCGCAATTGCGCCAGTTCGTGTTGTAGATCGGTGTTCCGCTGGTGCATATCGCCGATTATCGCTTCATGCGCGGCGACGCGGGTCAGCACGACCTCCTTCTCGCGACCGAGTTCCTCGCTGTATGAGCGCAGTAAGCGCATGCTGGCGACCATGCGCTCCGCGCCTTCCGTCACCTCGTGCAGCGCCATTTCGGTCGAGCCGAGCAGTTCCGTCCGTTCCGCCAGCGTTTTGAGCGTTTCGCTCAGCCGGTGCTCCAGTTCGCGGCCATTGGCCTCGGATTTATTCAGGCGGTCGTCGAGATCGGCGATGCGCGCGGCATGGCGGCCGATGTCGACGAGATCCCCCGCCTTCGAGGCTTTGATCGCGTCCATTTCCTGTTCGAGCCGGCGCTCGCGAAGGGCGAATTCCGCCCGCAGCAGATCGCGCTCGGCGATGGCCTGCTCGCGCGAGAGCGGCGCCAGCATCTGCAGCCGGCGCATCGACAGGCGCATCGCCCGCCGCCAAAAGGCGGGCAGGAACATCAGCATGCCAAGCCCGGCGACCAGGAGTCCGAGCGCGAAATACATCGCCTGTTCAATCAACACGCGTTCGTCCTTGCCTGCTACGGCGCTTTCCGCCCGCGCCGTTGGAATGCGGTCGTCGCCACAATCTTTCTAAAACAGGGGCATTAGGAAATCAAAAGCCGCCTTTGTCGTCGCGGGGCGTCGCGGCGGGCCTGGTGGCGTGAAACTTCTTGTAATCGAAGGTCGCCGCGCCGGTTTCGTCGGTTTCGACGATATCGACATATTCCTGGTCGAGCAAAATATCGCTAGCGGAATAAATACGGCGCCCGCGCACCGACTGCGCTGATGTTTCGTCGTGCCCGCCGAAGATGATGACGAGACTGGTGAAGGGGTCTTCGAAGTCGGCGGCCGCGTAGCCATGCAGCGGGCTGTCCTCGCCGATCACATGCATCAACGTCCAGGTGAAGGCGAATATCGGATTTTCTTCGCGGGTCAGCTTCAATGGATAGAACTTGCGGAAACTCGCGCCCTCCATCGTGAGTTCGTTGCGAATGAACCACATCTGGGCGCTCGCGGCGGTGATGGCGTTGTGGCGCTCGTTGGCGAAGCGCAGCATCAGCGTGCGCGCGCCGTCGTGCACGCCGATCACCGGATTGCGCGCGAAAAGCAGCCGCGCGCGCGGCTGGGCGAAACGCGCGAAGGTCAGCCCGGCGGTGATGGCGACCGAGGAAAGCCCGATAAAGGTCGTCACGGTCGCGATCGCATGACCGATCGGCGATTGCGGATGCATGTCGCCATAGCCGACCGTCGCGAGGGTTTCGACGCTAAAGAAGAAGTAATCGAGGAAGGAGCCAGGCGGCGCATTGGCCACCGGGTCGTCGCCAAAATACGCGGCGAGCATATAAAATCCCGCGAAGACAAGATTGACGGTTGTGAACGCCAGAGCCAAAGCCGCGAAGAATATCGACCAACTCGCCGTCATCGCGTAATGGTGTAGATCGGTCCAAAAGTTGCGCGGCAGACCTTCGACGACGACCTGCCGGTCGCCGATTTGCACGCGTTTGCCGCGGCGCTCGCGAGAGTACATCGCCGAAAGAGAGCGGCGGAAGGTCAAAACGGGTTCCAGGTCGCCTGGGGCGTGAACTTCAGATAGCCGAGGTTAAGCCCCAGCCGCGCGCCGACCCCGGATCGGATCGGCACCACCACCACCTCGCCGGCGGAGAGCGCGGTGAAGCCAAAGCCGCCCACCAAATAGGCCGAGCCGTCCACGCCGCCAAAACGCTGATAAAGCGCGTCGACCGCCGGCAGGCCGTAGACCAGCATCATCGTGCGGTCGCCGTCGGCGCCAGCGTCGAACCCGAGCGACGGACCCTGCCAGAAGATGCGGCGCCGACCGGCGTTGCGGGTGTACATCTCGCCTTCGCCATAGCGCAGGCCGCCGATGAAGGCGCCGCCCGCCTCCTGACCGAGCACATAGGCGTTGGGGCGGCCCCAATGCCGGGTCGCCGATTCGATTCCCCCGGCGAGGTCGCGCGAGAAAGTGCCGAAAAACCTATGGCCGCTCGCTACGACGTCATCGTCCGAATAGCCCTCGGGCGGGGGCGCCTCGCGCGAGGGCGTCTCGCGCGCCAGCGCCGCTTGCGTCGCCAGCGCGACGCCGGACCCGGCGGCCAGCCGCAGCAGAGCGCGGCGCGAAAAATTTGCGCTGATATCGGCGTCGAACATATTGGCGTTCTCCCCTGGAGTGGACGGAACAAGCCGGAAAAATCCGTGAGAATGTCGCCGCCGGCGCGGCGCGGTTGCGTCGCGATTGGGGCGATGCGGATATCGGCGGACAGCTTCGCGCGACGTAGTTAAGAAAGGGTTGCGGCGGCGGGGTCGCCATAGGCAATAAACGGGCCGTTGCGGTAATCTTGCGCCGCCTTGCCATAAAGCAAGGGCGCGCCCTTCGGCGTCAGCGCCACGCCGCCGGCGGCGCGCAGCACCGCGTCGCCGGCCGCCGTGTCCCATTCCATCGTCGGCCCAAAGCGCGGATATATATCGGCGACGCCCTCCGCCAGCCGGCAGAATTTTAGCGACGACCCGGCCTCGATCCGGTCCTTGATTTTTTCGCGCGCGAGAAAGCTTTCCGTTCGCGCGTCGAAATGCGAGCGGCTGACCAGCGCTGTCATGCCATCGTCGGGGCGCGCGCGGGTATGCAGGGGAAGCCAGTTTTGGCGCGGGGGCAGCGGGAGGCCCGGCGCGGCCGCGACGAAAAAGGCCGTCGCGCCCGCGAACCAAAGCTCGCCGAGCGCCGGGGCGTAGACGGCGCCAGCCCTGGGCGCGCCATTCTCGATGAGCGCGATGTTGACCGTGAACTCGGGCCGGCGCGCAAGAAATTCGCGCGTGCCGTCGAGCGGGTCGATCAGTAGAAAGGCGCCGGTTTGCGCGGGCGTCTCGCCGCGCGCGGCGCGCTCTTCGGCGATGAGCGGGAGGCCGGGGAGGCGGCGGGACAACTCGGCCAGCAAAAATGCCTCGATCCGCTCGTCCGCCTCGGTGACCGGGCTCGAGTCGTTCTTGACCCGCGCCTCTATGGCGCGGCGCGCGAAGACCTCCATCGCGATGGCCCCCGCCGCGACGCAGAGCCGGGCGAACAGCAAGGCGCGGGCGTCGGGGTCTCGCGGCGTCGAATCTTGCGCGGACATGGGCGACCTCTTGGCTTTGGGCGCGCATGTTTAGCCCGCCGCGCGGCGCCCGGCCAGCCGGGCCGCTTCGAATATTTGGCGCTTCGCGCGCAAACCCGCTAACGGCTTCATGCAGTCCTCACGCTTCTGGATCGACCTCACCACACGCGAATTCGCGGCTCTCGACTGGGAGCGCGTCATCGTGGTCGCGCCGATCGCGGCGGTGGAGCAGCATGGGCCGCATCTGCCGGTCGGGGTCGACGCGCAGATCATGCAGGGCTGCATCGACCGCGTCGTCCCGCGCCTGCCAGACGATATCGACGTGCTGTTCCTTCCGATCCAGAGCGTCGGCGTCTCGGTCGAGCATCGCGATTTTCCGGGCACGCTGAGCTTTTCTCCGTCCACCGCCTTCGCAATGCTGACCGAGGTCGTCGAAGGCGCCATCGCGGCCGGCGCCCAAAAATTACTGCTGCTCAACTCACATGGCGGCAATTCGCCGCTCATCTCGCAGGCGGCGCTGGAGCTGCGCGCGCGTCACGGCGTCCTCGTGGCGACCTGCTCCTTCTCCCGCTTTGGCTATCCCGACGGACTGTTCAGCGCAGACGAACTGAAGCACGGCATTCACGGCGGCGAGGTCGAGACATCGCTGATGCTGGCCTTTCGGCCCGAACTCGTGGAGATGGCGCGGGCGAAGAATTTTCTGCCGGCGAGCCGCGACTTCGAGCGCGACTTCGCCTGGCTGCGCGCCGACCGCCCGGCGGGATTCGGCTGGATGGCGCAAGATCTCTCGCCTGCCGGCGCGATGGGCGACGCCGCCAGGGCGACGGCGGAAAAAGGCGCGGCGGCGGCGGATTATTGGGCCACGGCCTTCGTCGAACTGCTGCGCGACCTCGAAGGCTTCGATCTCGCCCGCTTGAAGGAGCGTCCGTGACCGAGGCGGGCGCGAGCCGGACGCTCGGCGCCCGACTCGCAAAGGGTTGCGATCAATATTTCGCGACCACCGGAGCCGGCGCGCCCCAGTTGAAGTGGTAGTTTAGACCGGCGCGGACGATATGGCCATTGAATTGAGCGCTGGTCTGGCTCGCGCCGAGACCGGTGACTCCCGAGGTAGCATAGACCGACTGCACGGAGCCCGCGGCGGTGTTGAAGCCAAGGTCGTAATAGAGATATTCCACCTTGGCGCTCCAGTTGCGCGCGAACATCCACTCCAGACCGCCGCCGACCGTCCAGCCGATATTGGTGTTTGAGGAACTCGCGCCGCCAAAGGCGCTGTTGATCACGGCGCCGGTGGCGTTAACCGCCGTCCCGGAGAAGGTGGAGCTCAGATTGGTTCCGCCATAGGCGAGACCAGCCGTCGCGTAAACGAGAAAGGTCGGCGTGAACAAATAGCCAATGCGGGCGCGGGCGGTGCCGAGATAGTCGAGGCTCTGGGAGGAGGCCAATGTGCCCGTGTAGGTGTGGGACGAGGTGAGGACGCCGGGCGAGGCGCTCGAGAAAGACGACGAACCGCCGCCGCCGGCGAGGCCTTGGATGTCCGCCTCGACGCCGACAACGACAGCCGGCGAAAACTGGTGGTTGTACCCGATCTGGCCGCCGCCGATGAAGCCGCCGAAATTGCCGTTGCCCGTTCCCGTCCCGGCCACTCCATAAGCGGGGCTGAAGCCCGAGCCCAGCGACCCGGTCGTCACGTTGATATTGTCGCTACCGCCGAAGGTTCCGCCGGCGTTCAGACCAACATAGAAGCCCGTCCAAGTGGCGATGGGCGCCGGCTCGTAATAGGTCGGCGGCGGCGCTTTGCCAGAGGGCAGATCGGCGGCCAAAGCCGGCCCGCCAACAAACGCGGCGCAAATGGCCAGCGCCGATACAGCATGCTTCATTTCGATAGCTCCTTATCTAACCAGATTATCGCGGAGCCACTGTGCCGCTTTTATGTTTCCATACTTTGTCTAGTCAGAATTAGATCTTACCAACTAGTGTCTTCCTGCCATATTTCAGCCGAATTTTGCCATCGGATGCATTTGACACATTTCAGAAACATTTTGGCTGGTCGAGACAAACCCAGGAAATGCTCATTCCTTAGAAGATTTAACCTTGCAAGGGCCCCATCCCGATGGTCGGCCGGGGGCGCGGCGCGAATGGAGACGGTGATGAGCGACTACTTCGCGGTGTTTTTGGCTCTTTTAGTTTACGGGTCGTTGTTTTATTTTATCTGGTCGATGCAATGACGCGCCCTGAGCCAGAAACCGCGGAGAGACAACCGCGGGGCAAATCCACCGTCCAGGAAGGGCGCGCCGATCAGGAACGAGACGTGAAATATTCCGCTTCGACCCTTTTGGTGGAGGACGACGCCGAGATCGGCGATTTGATTTCGCGCTATCTCAAGGCCAATCAGTTCGACGTCGTCGTGGTCAAGGACGGGGCGGCGATGGATGTCGCGCTGGCGGAGCGCGACTTCGATCTTCTGATCCTGGATCTAAATCTTCCCGGGGAGGACGGACTGTCGATTTGCCGCAGATTGCGGGCCGAGAGAGATCTGCCGATCATTATCGTCACGGCGCAGGGCGAGGATGTCGACAAGATCGTCGGTCTCGAAATGGGCGCCGACGATTATGTCGCCAAGCCGTTCAATCCGCGCGAATTGCTGGCGCGAATCCGCTCGGTGCTGCGGCGCGCGAGCGCGGCGGACCCGATCGAGGCCGGTTCGGCGCGGCAGGTATATAAATTCTCCGGCTGGAGCGTCGACCTCGCGGCGCGCGAGGTCGTGGCGCCGGTCGGCATGAAGGTCGCGATGACGGGCGCCGAATTCGATCTTTTGCACGCGCTGTGCGAACATCCGAACCGCGTGCTGACGCGCGACCAGTTGATCAGCTTGACGCATGGCCCGACGGCGGGGCCGTTCGAACGCAGCATCGACACGCTGATCAGCCGTCTGCGCCAAAAAATCGAGACGGACGTGAAAAACCCCAAGCTGATCCAAACGGTGCGGTCGGAAGGATATATGTTCACGACGCCGGTGACCCGGTCATGAAAGCCTTTTTACGTCGATTGCGCCCCGATCATCTCGCGGGACAAATCGCGCTGCTGATTCTGGCGGCGATCGTCATGTTTCATCTGACCCTGACGACCATTCAACATTTCACCAATCCCGACGGACGCCCGCCGATCATCGAGCCCGGCGAATTCATCGCCAGCGCCCTTTTGGCGATCGACGCCGCCCCAGTTTCGGAGCGAAGCGATGTCCTCGCGGTGCTCGCCAAGGCGGCGCCATGGGTGAGTTTCGCGGTGCGAGACCAAGCGGCCGATTTCCCGGCCGACAGCGCGGACAGCACCGATCTCGCCGACCTGAAGTCACGCATATGGGCGGGCGCGCGCGTGGCGGCGTCGAATGCGATCGACACGCGTGGGGAGGCGATCGTCGTCGCTTTGCGAAAAGGCGGATACGCCGTGGCCACGACGCTGGAGCCGAGGCTCTCCCCTTTGGGATCGATTTCGTCGAGGCATTATGGCGCGCCCACTCTGTTCATGCGGCTGTTGGAGCGTTCGGCGCTGTTCTTTTTCCTTTGCGCGAGCATTTTGACGGTGTGGATATCGAGCGCCGTCGTCGCGCCGCTCGTCAAGCTGGCGCGCGAAGCCGAGCGTTATCCGGCCGAAAACGCGCATTTGCGGCCAATCGACGAAGCCGGGCCGCGCGAGGTGCGCGATCTGACGCGAGCGCTCAACAGAATGCAGAGCCGGATCGAGGCGATGATCGAAGCGCGCAGTCATGCGCTCGCCGCGATCAGTCACGACCTGCGCACCATCATCACCAGGGTGAGGCTCAGGTCCGAATTCATCGCGGACGTCGATCTAAAGGTGAAAATGCTGCACGACGCCGGTCTGATGGATTCGATGCTCTACAAAAATCTTCAGCACTTGCGCGACGCGAACAGCGCGCCGGATCGCGGTCTCATCGATCTCGACAGCGTGCTCCAGACGGTTTCGGATCAATTCGCCGATCTTGGCCACGATGTCACCTACCGCGGCGGCCAACATCAGATCATCCTCGGCTCGCTCACCGAAATGCAGCGCGTTTTCAACAATCTCGTGGAGAACGCGGTGACCTACGCCAAAAAGGTCGTCATCACGCTCGACCAGCCCTCGCCCGAAGTCATTCGCGTCGACGTGGCCGACGACGGGCCGGGCATCGGCGCCGAAAACAAGCAGCGCGTGCTCGAGCCGTTCGTGCGCGGCGAGCCGGCTCGCAACATGAACGATCACAGCGGCTTTGGGCTTGGTCTGTCGATCGTGCGCTCGCTCGTGGAGGACGTTGGCGGAGGGTTGCAATTGCTCGATCACGAGCCGCACGGGCTGATCGCGCGCGTGACGCTGCCCAGGGCTTTCGCGAAGGAGTGAGTCGCTTGCCGCGGCCCGTTACGCCATCTAGGGCTCCGCCTCGATCTCGCAGCTGACCGCCTCCACGCTGGCGCGCGCGCGCTCATAGTCCGAAGGGCGCTTGGCGAGCGCCCGGATCAGCACGAATCCCAGCGGCGACGGCGCGGTGAGGCGGGTTTCCTGGGGCGGCGTCTCGTCGGAATCGCTTGTCTCCATTTCTTCGATTTGGCGCGCGTCGCCGACGATGATGTCGATCTTTCCCTTGTTCGACGCGCGGTCGGTTATCGAGTGGAAAATCGCGCCGGATGGGTCGTGGAAGGAGAGGCCGAGATAATCCCCGCTGTCGATGTCGACGCGCAGGCGCAGCGGGCCTTTGGCGAGATCGAACAGACAGACCCCCTCCGCCATCGCCGGGTCCTCGAAAGGCAGGAGCTGCGGGCCCGGCGCCGGCGGGTCGAACAACATCACGCCGTTTCGCGCGGTCTCGGCGTTCGCCGGCCGGTCCGATTTGGCGGCTTCCACCAGGCGGGCGTATGCGTGGCGCGGCGCGACCAGGGGCATCAGCAGCACCGAGACAATATGCACCACGCCGGCGATCAGCAGCGTCGCCATGGCCCAAGGCAAAAGACCGGTCGCGCGATCCACGAGCTTCATTCGCAGCCCAGTTTGACGATTTTCAGAAAGCGCGCCGGATCGAGGCGCGCGGTGGTGTCGAGCGGCGTTTCATAGAGGCGCAGGACCAGCACGAAGAAATTCGCGTCGCCCGGCGATAGCCAATTGCCCGGGCGCGCATGACGCGAGATGACGAGCTCGAAGGCTCCGCCATCGCGGCGAACAATGTCGGCCGAGGTGTAACCAAGTCGCTCGGCGGGATTGGCCAGCGGCGCGCCTGAGGGGCTTGCGAGGCCAAGTGTCCAATAGCGCGCGGCGGGCAGCGGGTCCGCGACGTGATAGTCGCAGCGGCCGTCGAGCGGCGCGCCAGCCGAATCCGCGCTCGCGACGAACACCAATCCCTCGTCGCGGCCCAGCGGCGCCTCGCCTCGGCGGGCGAGACCGGCGCGCGCGTAAGGGTCGATCTCCGGGCCGCTGGCGCGCGGCCAGGCGGTCCAGGGTCCGACGCGAAACGCGCCGAAGCCGCTGCCGCTCTCAACCGTCGCCGCCGTGACGCCGAATCCGAGCGCGAGGCCGCAGAGCATCGTCCAAAAGGCGCGCATATATTTATCGAAGGGCGCTCGCAAGGGTATGAGTTTCTCGATATTTCAGGGAGCGCCAAAGGACGCCCCGCGCTTCATTCTACCGCGCCGCCGAGCGTCCGGGAACCTCCCGCGGCGCTGTGTGAACGCGCTGGGCTTAAAGGCGCCAACTCTTGGAAGGCGTCGCCTCGCTTGCCAAGCGAAAGGGCCTTTATTTTGGTTTCGATCGAGCCCAACGCCTCCACCGCGCCCTTCGAGAGCGTGGCGGGGCGTTGCGGCGCGCCGAGCTCCAGCGGCTTGATCGGCGTTCCGGCGGCCGCGGCTTCCGCCACGGGCGCCTGGGCCATGCCGACGATGTGCTTGAGCGGCACGCCCTGATGGGCGTAGGCCATGATGTCGTGCCATGTGCGAGCCGGGAGCGAGCCGCCAGTCATATTGTTCATCGGTTCGCCGTCGTCGTTGCCATACCAAACGCAGCCGCCCATGGCCCCCGAATAGCCGCAGAACCAAGCGTCCTTGAAGCCGTTGGTGGTTCCGGTCTTACCGATCACCTCTCTGCCATCGCCAAGCTGCGCCGCCCTGCCGGTGCCTTCCTCGACCACCTTTCGCATCATCGAGCCGAGTTCCACGACCTTGTCGAATGGAACCGCCTGCTCTTGCGGCGGCGCATTCCGGTCATGCCTGTACAGAAGGTCGCCGTGACGATTGTCGATTTCCATGGCGGTGTAAGCGAGCGTCTTTTTGCCGCCATTCACGAAGGCGGCGTAGGCGGCCGCATGTTCGAGCAAGGTCACCTCGTCGGCGCCGATCGGCAACGACGGCGTATCCTCCAACGGCGCCGTGATGCCGAGACTCCGCGCGGTCTGGACGATTTTCGCGCGCCCAGCCTTGGGATTGCCATTGCCTATGGCGATGGAGAGCTTCACGGCGACGGTGTTCAGCGAGCGCGCCAGCGCATTGGCCAGCGGCAGCGAGCCAGCGTAGGAGCCGCCGTAATTGTGTGGACACCAATTGCCGATGCAGACCGGCGAGTCGACGACGATGGTTGTGGGCTTGAACTTGCCGGTCATCAAGGCCGTCAGATAGACGTAAGGTTTGAACGAAGAGCCTGGCTGGCGCATCGCCTCGGTCGCGCGATTGAACTGGCTCGCGCCATAGTCGCGGCCCCCGACCATGGCTCGAAGCGCCCCGTCCGGCTCCATCACGACCATCGCGCTTTGCTTGACGTGATAGGCGTGACCGCTCTCGCGCAGATTGTCCTCGATCACCTCGCCGGCGCGCTTCTGCACGTTGGAGTCGAGCGCCAGCCGCACGTTCAGCACGCGATCCTCGCCCAGCTTGCCCGAGTCGGCGAGTTTTTGCACTTCCTCATAGGCGTAATCCAGATACCAGTCGGGACTCGAGTCCTGTTTGCGCGCCACCGGAGTGGCTGGATTGCGCTGCGCCGGAACGATCTGGCTGGCGGTCATGAAGCCGGCGTCGACCAGATTGTTCAACACGTCGTTCGCCCGCGCGCGCGCGGCGGGGAGATTGACGTGCGGGGCGTATTTGGTCGGCGCCTTGAACAGGCCGGCCAGCATCGCCGCCTCGGCCAGCGTCACGTCCTTCACCGATTTGCCGAAATAGAACTCCGCAGCCGCCTGAATGCCAAAGGTGCCCCCGCCCATGTAAACCCGGTCGAGATAGAGTTTGAGAATCTCGCGCTTGGTCAAATGATGCTCGAGCCAAAGCGCCAGAAAAGCCTCGTTGATCTTGCGCGTCACCGTCCGCTCGTTGGAGAGAAACAGATTTTTGGCGAGCTGCTGGGTGATCGACGAACCGCCCTGCACGACGCCCGAGGAGCGCGCGTTGACGGTCAGCGCCCGCGCGGTGCCGATCACGTCGATTCCGAAATGCTCGTAAAAACGCCGGTCCTCGGTGGCGAGCACGGCCTTCACCAGATAGTCGGGATAGTCTTCGAGCGGCACCGCGTCATCGTGCTTGATTCCGCGCTGTCCGACCTCGACGCCGTAGCGGTCCAAAAAAGTCACCGCGAGGTCGGCCCGCTTGAGCCAGTCCTTCTCGCTGGTCATGTGAAACGCCGAGGAGGCCAGCGCCAGCGCCAAAATCCCGCCGCCAAGCGACATCGTGAGCGCCTCGCAGGCGATTTCGACTCCGATCCGGCTGAGGCCCGATACGTGGAAACGCGCCATGAAAGCCGAGAAGTTCTCATACGTCTCGCGCGATCTGCGGCCGCTGTCGAACATGCTGGAGTCGATCATCGCGTCGACGGCCAGCAGCACGCGCGAAAGGCGCTTAACGATCGGCAGTGAACCCAAACGCTTCCACAAGGCCAAAAACTCCCGCGCGACCGCCCATTCCCCTTGCGCCGCGATGTTAGCATTTTTTAAACCATCTTGACGATGGCTCGCGTGGGCTTCATTGCGGTTATGGTTTCCAGCGGGGAGCGGTATAAGAAAACTGTGAGCATGACGGAAAATAGCGGCGCCGCGGCGCGATCGGCCGACACCCGTCCCAAGGGAGGGGCCACCGCGCCCTTTTGGGAAAAGCCGCTCGAAGACTTGACCCGGGCGCAATGGGAGAAGCTTTGCGACGGCTGCGGGCGTTGTTGCCTGATCAAGCTCGAGGACGAAGACACGGGCGCCATTCACCACACCAGCGTCGCCTGTAAGTTGTTGGATCAAGGGAGCTGCCGCTGCGGCGATTACGCCGGCCGCAAGAAGATCGTGCCGGACTGCGTGCGGCTGACCCTGGAGAAGCTCTCCAAAATCAAATGGTTGCCGCCGACCTGCGCCTACCGGCTGCGCTTTGAGGGCAAGAGCCTGCCGTCCTGGCATCCGCTCCTGAGCGGCGATCCCGATAGCGTGCACCGCGCCGGCGTGTCGGTCCAGGGGCGGGTCGAGGCGGCCGAGGACGCGGTCGACACCGACGATCTGCCCGAATTTATCCGGCTGTGGCCGAAGCGATGGCCGAAGAGGGCGCGCTAGCCGCGCGCGATTTCGCCTTATTCATTCGCCGTTCAGCCGATATGCTCGAAATTCGTTTCTGGGAGGCGCGGGAATGATCCGGCGGACGGGGAAAATCTTGTGCGTGGCCTTCGCGCTGCCTTTCGCTTCGCTCGCTCAGGCCAGGGAAGGCGGCCCAGCTTTCGCGCCTTTCGGCCGCGGCAGGGAAGAGGCGCCCCCGCCCCCGCTCCCGCTCCCGCCCGATGGCCGCGCCAAGGAGGGCGGTCCTCCCGGGCTCGAATGTTTTTCGGTCGCCCAGACGCGCCAGAAAATCGCCCAGCATCGGCTCGCCGAACCTTTTCCGCTGATGCGCGCCGAAAGCAGCGCCAACCAGGCCGACGCGTTGTCGACGCGGCTCTGCCGTATCGGCGAGCTGTTTCTTTACGAGATCAATCTGCTACGGCGGGACGGACGTGTCATAAGGGTTTTCGTTGACGCCGCGAGCGGCAAGCCTAGCCCTTACCGTCCGGAACACTGACGCGGCGAAACCCAAGGAGGAGAATCCATTGCGGCTGCTTGTGGTGGAGGACGACAAGGATTTGAACCGCCAGATCGTCACGGCTCTGCAGCAGGCGGGCTATGCGGTCGATCGCGCCTATGATGGCGAGGAGGCGCAATTTCTCGGCGACACCGAGCCCTATGACGCCGTGGTGCTCGACATCGGCCTGCCGAAAAAGGACGGCGTCGCCGTGCTCGAGGAATGGCGCCGCGCCGGGCGCGTCATGCCGGTGTTGATCCTGACCGCGCGCGACCGATGGAGCGACAAGGTGCAGGGTTTCGACGCCGGCGCCGATGATTACGTGGCAAAGCCCTTCCACATGGAGGAGGTTCTGGCCCGCATCCGCGCCTTGCTGCGCCGCGCCGTCGGGCACGCCACCAGTGAGATCGTATGCGGACCCGTGCGGCTCGACACCAAGTCCGGGCGCGTCGTCGTCGATGGCGCTCCAATTAAGCTGACCTCACACGAATACCGGCTGCTCGCCTATCTCTTGCATCACGGCGGGCGCGTGATTTCGCGTAGCGAAATCATCGAGCATCTATACGATCAGGATTTCGACCGCGACTCGAACACGATCGAGGTCTTCGTCGGCCGTCTGCGCAAAAAGCTGGGCGTCGAGGTGATCCAGACGGTGCGTGGGCTCGGGTATATCGCCGCGCCGCCGGAGGAGGGCGGGAAAGGATAGGCGGCGCCCATGCCCGTTCTCGCTTTCGCGACGAGATCAATCGCCCGGCGGCTGTTTTTCACCGCCGCGGGGCTGAGTTTCCTGCTTTTGCTGGTCGCTTCCCTGTTGCTGACGCAATATTATCGGCGCAACGCGGAAGATGTGTTCGAACGCAGGCTCGAAGTCTATCTGCGCGCCATCGTCGCCCATGTGTCGCAGCCGGGCGAGGAAGGTCGCGGCCCCGGCCAACTTGGCGAACCGCAATTCGAACTGCCCAATTCCGGCTGGTATTGGCAGATCACGCGCACCGATGACGAAGAGCACGAAATCGTGGCGTCGCGGTCGCTGTTCGCGTCGCAACTGCCCAAATTGGCCAATTTCGGGGTCGTTCCCGAGACCGGCGGCGCGCGGCGCGGGACGGCGCCGGGGCCGGACGGCCGGCTGCTGCGCATCGTCGAGCGTGTGATCGACGTGGGCGACACCGGCGTTTATCTGGTGCAGGTCGCCGGAAACGCCGAAGAGGTCGAGCACGACATCGACCGTTTTCGCTTCGTCCTCACCATCGCCTTCGCGCTGCTCGCCATCGCGCTCGCCATCGCCGCCGCGTTCCAGGTGAGATTTGGTCTGCGCCCGTTGCGCATGTTGGAAAGCGAGCTTGGCGAGATCAGGCGCGGCGCGCGCGAACGCATCTCCGGGCGCTATCCCATCGAAGTCGCGCCGCTGGTCGACGAACTGAATCTGCTAATTGGCGCCAATCGCGACATCGTCGAGCGCGCGCGCACGCAGGTCGGCAATCTCGCCCATGCGCTTAAGACGCCGCTCAGCGTGATCGTCAACGAGGCCGACGCCGCGCCGTCGCCGCTCGCCGAAAAGGTGAACGAGCAGGCGACGGTCATGCGCGACCAGATCACCTTTTACCTCGATCGGGCGCGGGCGGCGGCGCGGGCGGGCGCCATCGGCTCGACGACGCGGGTGGAGCCCGTGGTCGCCGCTCTGCTGCGCACTTTCGCGAAGATATGCGCCGAGCGCGGCGTGGCGTTCTCGGGCGAGGCGGCGAAGGAATTGTGGTTTCTGGGCGAGCGCCAGGATCTCGAGGAGATGGTCGGAAATCTGCTCGACAACGCCGGCAAATGGGCGAGCGGCGCGGTCTCCATCGCCGTGACGCGCGAGGCGGAGCCAAGCGCGCCGGGGCGCGCCTTGTTGCTGTTCACCATCGAGGACGACGGCCCTGGACTTGCTCCGCAACTGCGCGCGGCGGCGACGCAGCGCGGCCGCCGCCTGGACGAAACCAAGCCCGGCTCGGGACTTGGCCTCTCGATCGTGACCGATCTCGCCGCCGCCTATGGCGGATCGCTGCGCCTCGCCGACAGCCCCAAGGGCGGGCTGCGGGCGCAACTGCGGCTGCCGGGGTTTTGACATGCGCCTTTCGATCCGGCATGACGACGCGTGAATGCGATGGTTAATCGTTAAGGGAACGAATATGCCGAGCGTTAGACTGATCGCCGCCAGCCTTGTCACGGCGACGCTTTTCCTCGCCGCCTGCAACGCCTCGAAACCCGCGCCGGTGGTCACCGCGCCTGTCGCGGTCGCCCCAGAGCCGCCGGCGCCCGGCGTGGTCGGCACGGCGGTTGGCCGCGATCTCGACGAAAAGGACAAGACTATCGCAATCGCCGCGCAAAGCGAGGCGGTGAATTCAGGAACCCGCAAGGCGTGGAAGGGCGACCACGGCGCCTACGGCTTCATCGTGCCGGGACCGGAAAGCGGCGCCGGAGGCTGCCGCTACTACACCCACAAAATCTTCATCGATGGGCGCCCGAAAGAGGCGAAGGGGCAGGCCTGCAAAACGGGCGATGTTTGGCGCGTCACAAGTTGATGCGCGGCTGAAATCTCCTTAAGCGGCGAAGCGATTAGATTAATGCGCCTTTTCCTCGCTTGCCTTGCGCTTCTCGCCTGTCTTGGCCTCGGCGCCTATGGCCTGCTGCGAGCGGGCGCCGACTTGCCCGCCGCGACGGTCGAAGCCAATATCGGCGACACGCGCTTCGCCTTCGCGCCGGCCTATGCCCGCGACGAGGCCACGGCCGCCGGCGGCTTCCAGGACCGCCTCGCCTTCGTCGCGGTGATTCCGGACTTCTCGCCGCCGCCGCGGCCGGCAAGGGCGCTGTCGCCCAAGGCGTTGACGGAGCGCGCGCGCGACAATGTTTATATCACTGTGTCGTCCAAGGACGACGGCGTCGATCCGGCGGATCGTCCGATGCAGCTTTACGCCCGCTTTCTGGAGGCCGAAACGGCCGCCGGTCCCGGCGGTCTGGTGATGCGCCGCTTCGAGCAGGGCTCGCCTTACGATCTTGAACAGCTTTACGTCGCGCCGCCCGACGGGCGAGATTTCTTCGCCCGCTGCCCGAAGCCGGCGAGCGACGACCTGGCGTCCGCGGAGTTGTGCTTTTTTGTGTTTCGCGTCGACGGACTCGACGTGGAGTTGCGCTTCCCGCCGGCGCAGCTGGAAAACTGGGAGGCGCTGAACGAGGGCACGAGAGCCTTCCTCGGCCGCGTTCGCGCTGTCGACGCCGGCAAGCGACGTTAGCCCGTTCGCGACGATGAGCGCCAAGCTAAACTCGCCAAAGACCTGCTTTCGGGGATATCGCCGATTCGCGCAGCGCCGCGACTTTATAATGGTACCGCCACCCCGGCTTGAACGGGGGACCTCTAGATCCACAATCAAAGGCGATAGGCTGTCAGCCGCCGACAGGGCGCGACAGAAAATCGTCGCTAACACCAACAAATCACTTGACTTTCTTCAACAAACCACGACTTTAGGCGACAGCTCACGCCAACCTCAGACAGGCGCGAGCGCATACCTATGATGCATACCTTTGGAGAGCCGTAGACATGGCGAAGCGTGTCGGATTGACGGTCCTGGAACTCAAGGCGCTGAAGGCTCGCGGCAAGCCTTACGAGGTCCGTGACCCCGCCGTGACCGGCGGTTATGTGGTCGTTTGGCCGTCGAAAGCCTTGTCCTACGTGGTGCGATTCCGCTTTCAGAACGCCAACAAGAAAGTAACGCTTGGCCGCTTCGACCCTGACGCCAACGGTCTCGGCGAAATTCGCGCCCTGGCGCGCGAGGCGCAAAATCAGTTGACGGCGGCGCGCAAGCCATCGGCGGAGGCCTTGGACCCCGCCGCCGCCAAGAAGGCCGCTCGACTTGCCGCCGCGCAAGCCATTCAGAAGGAGCGTGCAGTCGTCAAGGCGGCCAACGAGCCGCAGCCCGACGTCTTCGGCAAAGTGGTGGAGATTTATCTCGCCACGCATGGCCACAATTTGCGAGCGTCCACCAAGAAAGAGATTGCGCGCCTGTTCGAGAAGGAATTAAGCGCCTGGAAGAAACGCCGCCTTGGGGAAATTGAAACGGCGGACGTTCATGCCGCGCTCGATGCTATTACGGCGCGCGGGGCGGAAATTACCGCCAACAGGCTGCATTCCTATTTGCGCCATTTATTCGTTTGGGCGATAGGCCGCAAAATGATCGCAGCCTCGCCACTCGACGGCGTGAGTAAACCAACCTCCGAAAAAAACCGCGCCAGGTCACGGGCGCTCGACAACGCCGAATTAGCCCTCGTTTGGAAAGGCGCTGCCGCGCTCGGTTTTCCATTCGGACCATTTTTTCAACTTGCCATTCTGCTTGGCGCTCGTCGCAATGAACTCAGTGGAATGAAGTGGTCCGAAATTGATTTTGAAGAAGCGGTTTGGGTAATTCCCAAAGAACGTTCGAAAAACGGCCAACAGCACGAATTACCTCTCGCGCCACAAGTCGTGGCGCTACTCGAATCGTTGCCGCGATTCGATGGACCATATGTGTTCAGTTCTGGCGATACGCCGGTCAGCGGCCACTCAAAAGCGAAGCAACGACTCGATAAAAGCACCACTGCAACCAATGGCGGTCAGGTGCTCAAGGAATTTGTCGTTCATGATTTACGACGTTCTTTTGCGACCGGCCTGCAACGGCTCGGCGTGCCGATCGAAGTGACTGAATATTGCCTCAATCACAAAGGCGAGAGTTTTGCGGGAATCCGTGGAGTTTATCAGCGCCACGATTACCGCGAAGAAATGCGCGTCGCGCTCGTACGTTGGGCGAAGCATATCGAAGCGCTTACGATGGAGCAAACGAAAGACCGGGCAAGATTATCGAACTTGCGACGACGCGGGCCTCGGCATGACCAATGTTCACGAACGGCTCGCAAAGGCGATCGACAACTCTGAGGAAGAGCGCAAAGAGAGTCGACAGGTCGTGATTGCGCCTCGTCAGCATGATCGGGATTTGCTTATCGACACTCTGACATTATTGGCTTCCTTCGATCGGGCGAGCCTACAAGCGCGTTTCGCGCGTCAAGCCGCAAAACGAACTTTCCGACATCGGTACACGCGCATCCGACTTTTCGACGCGGCTGCGTGATCCAAAATGCTCGGTTACACGCGCCCGTGAGGAATTGGCGCAGCGACTCGAAGATATGCGCCCGTTCGCCGAGGAGAGGTGCGCGGCGCTGACGCGCCGGGCCGAACACGTCGAGCGCGGGGTCACCGGCGGTGGCGATGTGAAAGTCATCAAGCTGAAGGGAAATCGCATTTGAACGCGTCCCGCTTCCTCTTTTTAACTGTTGTCGCGCGGAACGCATTGCTCGGCGAGCAGCGCGGCACGGATCAAACCCGCAGGCAGGGACGACGACTTATTTGCGAGCCTCGTCGCAGCTTAAATCCTTCGCCCGTGCCCCTGCGTTGTGACGCCCTCAGGCCGCACCGACCGCGCAGGGCTGTTCAGTTCTTAATATTTGGCGATGATATCGAGCAGAAAGTCGAGATCGAGCGCGGCGCGCCATCGGGCATTTTTGATGTTTTCGCTTCCGTGCGCGCGGAGCAGATTATAGGC
>Ga0182012_10000352_pt1 | contig 52237 bp, 33 predicted proteins | sample 612S2SmetaG_FD_120486 | JGI IMG/M metagenome (GOLD analysis project Ga0182012, IMG submission 120486) | Permafrost microbial communities from Stordalen Mire, Sweden - 612S2S metaG | ecosystem: Environmental > Terrestrial > Soil > Wetlands > Permafrost | place: Sweden: Stordalen | collected... | reverse complement strand
CGCCCCAGGTGATGTCGTCCTGCATCTTCAGGCCCCATTGCAGATTGCCCGCATCCAGAAACTTTCTGCCATAGCCCGTCGATGCGCGGAAGTTCGGCATCAGCACCGCGTAGCCGCGATTGGCATAGAATTGCGCCAGCGGATTATAGCCCCATTCGTCGCGCCCCCAGGGACCACCGTGGGGCATGATCACGGTAGGAAGGTTCTTCGCCGGCACGCCTTTGGGAAGCGTGAGGTAGGCGGGGATCTCCAGGCCGTCGGAGGATTTGTACGTGACGGACTTCATCTCCGCCAAGGCCTCGCGGGGGAGCTTCTCGCGGACCTTGTATTGCGGGGTCAGCGCATGTGTTTTGCGGTCGAAGATCAACGTCTGCCCCGGTTCGATGTCGCTGGCCGCCGTGACCAGCCAGGTTTTTTCGTCCGCCGTGCGCGAAACCACGCTTACGAATTCGCCCTTGAAGTGCTCCTGAAGCCAGTGGTCGTCGTCGCCGAACGCCTTCTGTTGGAAGTAGGTCTTTACGCGGTCGTGGTAGTAGTAGGTCTCGACCAGCTCGTCGGTGTCCTCGGCGAAGAGTGCGCCGCCGAAGTCCACCTGGCCCAGCGGATCCGAATCCACCAGTTCGGTCTTGCTGGTCGCCGGATCGAACAGCACCAGGGAACTAAGGTTTGTGCCCTTGTTCGTCTGCATGTAGACGCGGTTGCCGTCCGTGTGGAAGTGCAGCGGATCGCAGGTTTCAAAAACGCTGCAGGAGTACACCTGCGTCAGCTTATCCGCATCCACGCGCAGAATCTCCGTGTCGCCGCTTTCCGCATTGCGCGTTGCCAGCCGCAACTGGCCCTTCAGATCGAAGATCCAATTCGTCACACGATCGGTGTTTTTGCGCATCAGCGTCTTTTCGCCGGTGGAGATCTTCAACTTGTAAAGGTCATGCCAGGCTTTGTCGCGATCGTTCAATCCGATATACACAACGTCGGGGTCGCTCTTCGGTGCTTCGAACAGCTCCACGCGCACGCCCTTCAACCCGGTCAGGTCGCGCGAAGGCGGAGCATCCGCGCTTGCGTCGGGCTTGGCGGATGGATCGACCGCATAGACGTTGTAGTTTTCGTCGCCATCGTGATCTTTGACGTAGAGAATATACTTGCTGTCCCGAGTCCAAAAAAATCCAGCCACAGGCCGCTTGCTTTCCGTCGTCAACAACCGGGCCGCGCTGAAAGGCTCCGCAACTGCCTTCACATACACATTGCGCGTGTCCTTCCACGGCTTGAGGAACGCGAGGTACTGGCCATTCGGAGACAGCTGCGCCCCGGCAATCTCGGGATTGCCAAAGATCAGTTCGCGATCGATCAGCGGGGGCAATCCACCCGCCTTCTTGTCCTGCGCATTGGCTGCCGGTGCAATCAGCAAGAGGAAAATCAACCCGCAAAGAATGTTCTTCATAAATCACAAATCCCTTCTCCATTTGAGAGTGCGCGTGGATGGTTTGAGTGAGCCTGGATCAAGAAACTGGATTCCGCGTAAGTTTACTCCATCAAAGGGCCAGCCTTGGCACAGTTGCGCAAACTGCTCCGTGGTCACCCCTGCCGTCCACCCGACGAGAAAGGGTAGAGTCCCTGCAATCCGGAATCCTTGGCCAGGAGCGGAGAACTAAAGTAATAGCGCGAATAAGCCGCTATTTATGAGCCATTTATATCGTCCGCAAAAGTGATGTGCATCACAGCTTCCCTCGACGCTGGAGCCTAACATCATTCGGGCCTTTGAGGAAGATTTATCTATCAAGGAGTGGGACGTTTTGCAGGGTGGAAACGCGGCAAAAGCGTCCGGCCACAACGGCCAGCGGAGGCAAATGAATGGTTGATCGGGGAACAAGCAAGCGCACTCTGGGAGGCAGCGAAATATGAGCTGGCGCCGGGAATACAGCTCGAAATGCGTAAGTGCCTCAGAGGCTCTGGAGACAGTGCACTCCGGAGATCGCCTTTGGATTCAGTCGGGGTCCGGCACTCCTTCTCCGCTTGTGGATGCGCTGGTGGCGCGCGCTCCATTTCTGCGCGACGTCGAAATTGTCCACATGAAGACGTTGGGCAACGCCGACTATACGAAGCCGGAGTTCGAAGGCCATTTCCGTCATCGCTCATTGTTTCTTGGTGAGAATGTGCGCGAGGCCGTGGCCGCAGGGCGCGTTGACTACACGCCGATCTTCCTCAGCGAAATCGAAGAACTGTTTGACAGTGGAGCGATGCCGTTGGATGTGGTGCTTATGCAGGTTTCACCCCCGGATGACCACGGCTTCGTGAGCCTGGGAACGACGGTGGATTGCACCATGACCGCGGCCCGCTGCGCGCGGGTGGTGATTGCGGAAGTGAATGAACGCATGCCTCGCACGCATGGAGATACCTCGATTCACGTCAGCCACATATCTTTCATCGTGGAAACTTCGCGGCCGCTGCTGGAAATGGAAAGCGAGCCATTCACAGAATTGCAGCGACGCGTGGGAGAAAACGTAGCGTCGCTGATTCCGGATGGCGCGACGCTGCAGACGGGAATCGGTGGAATTCCGGATGCCGTTATGGCCTGCCTTCAAGACAAGCGCGATCTCGGGATTCATACCGAAATGTGCTCGGACGGCGTGATCGACCTGATGGAAGCCGGCGTGCTGACTGGTGAACGCAAGTCATTGCACCGAGGGAAGGCGGTGCTTTCATTTGTGCTGGGCTCCCAGCGGCTGTTCGATTTCGTTCGAGAGAATCCGAGCTTCGAATTCCGCTCGATCAGTTACACCAACGATCCGTATGTGGTGGCGCAGAACGACAGGATGGTGGCCATCAACTCCGCGCTGCAGATCGATCTGACTGGACAGGTTTGCGCCGACTCGATCGGTACGAGGCCCTACAGCGGCTTCGGGGGGCAATTGGACTTCATCCGTGGTGCGGCGCGATCGAAGGGCGGCGTACCCATCATCGCACTGCCATCCACGGCTTTGCACGGCAATGTGTCGCGCATTGTGCCGGTGCTGGAGCCTGGCGCGGGCGTCGTGACTTCACGCGCGGATGTGCACTTCGTGGTGACCGAGCACGGCATCGCGTATTTGCATGGAAAGTCTCTGCGTGAGCGGGCTGAAGCATTGATCGCGGTTGCCCATCCGCGGTTCCAGGGGGAACTGGAAGATTTTGCGGTCCGCGCCCACTACTTGGAGCGCAAAATGGCCGAGTATGCATGAGGAGCTGGAAGGGATGAACGATATGGAAAAGTTAGAAAATACGAACAAGCGCGACCGGGGTCGGTTACGCGTCGATGGGGAAGAGTGCAAGGGCTGCGGGCTCTGCGTGGAAGCCTGCCCGCCCAAGGTGATTGCTCTGAGCGAGCACATGAATCACTACGGCTATCGCACGGCGGCCTATGCGGGCACAGGCTGCACGGGGTGCGGAATCTGCTTTATGGTCTGCCCTGAGCCGGGAGCCATGACGGTGCTTCGGCTGGTGAATCGACCTGTTGCTGCTGCTGTTTTGAATGCGGGTTCTGTGGAGGCTGCGCGTGCATAAGCAACTGATGAAGGGAAACGAAGCGATTGTCAGGAGCGCAATTCTCTCGGGATGTCGCGGATTTTATGGCTATCCCATCACCCCGGCCAGCGAAATTACTGAAGCGGCGGCGCTTTACATGCCGAGGGCCGGCGGAGTTTTTCTGCAGGCAGAGAGCGAGGTCGCGGCCATCAACATGCTCTACGGCGCTTCGTCCGCGGGCGTGCGTGTGATGACGGCATCGAGCGGGCCTGGGATAAGCCTGATGCAGGAAGGCATCAGCTATATGGCCGGCGCGGAGTTGCCGTGCGTCATAGCGGATATTACGCGCGGCGGGCCTGGGTTGGGAAATATTGGATCGGAGCAGAGCGACTATCACCAGGTGGTGAAGGGCGGCGGCAACGGTAACTACAGGACTATTGTGCTTGCTCCGCATTCCGCGCAGGAGATGGCGGACTTGACGGCCCTGGCTTTTGAACTTGCCGACCGTTATCGAAACCCGGTTGTGCTGATGGCCGATGGATTTGTCGGGCAGATGATGGAGCCGGTGGAGTTTCCGCATGAGGCGATCGCGCCGCAGTTGCCGGAGTGGGCCGTTGCTGGTACCGCCAGGTCGCGCGTCAACATGATTACTTCGCTCCACATGGAAAACAACGAGCTCGAAGCGCATCTGCTCAAGCTCGAAGCCAAGTACCAATGCGCCGAACGGAACGAAACGCGCGCGGAAGAGTGGCTCACAGAGGACGCGGAGATTGTTCTCGTGGGCTACGGAATTGTCGGACGCATTCTCAAGGCAGTTACTGCGGAGGCGCGTGCCTGCGGCATTAAAGTGGGCCTATTGCGGCCCATCACACTTTACCCATTTCCCAAAGCAAACTTCCAGCGGCTTGCCCGCCGGGCGCGCGTTTTTGCGGTGGTGGAGATGAGCAACGGCCAGCTTGTCGAAGACGTGCGGCTGGCGATTAATGGGGCGCGCCCCGTTGAATTTCTGAACCGCATGGGCGGCAATGTGCCTTCGCACGACGAGGTACTCGCCCTGGTCAGAACGCTGGCGCTTGAAGCGCTGCCGATTGCGAGAAGTGAAGAGGAGCGGTTAGCCCATGTCTAACGAATTGATTTCCGAATACGAGATTTCGCACTCCAGGCCGAAGGCCTTTTACGAGAGCTTTGAGCGCAAAGACGAGTTGAAGCACCAGACGCACTATTGCCCAGGCTGTGGCCACGGCAATGTGCACAAGATGCTGGCCTGCGCCATCGATGAACTCGGCATTCAGGACCGCACGATTCTCATCAGTCCTGTCGGCTGCTCAGTGTTCGCCTACCATTACTTCGATGTGGGCAATATTCAGGCCGCACATGGGCGCGCACCGGCTGTGGCCACCGCAGCCAAGCGCAGTCATCCGGAAAGCATCGTAATCAGCTATCAGGGCGACGGCGATCTGGCGGCTATCGGCTCCGCGGAGATTCTGCATGCGGCCAATCGCGGCGAAAACATCACGGTGATCTTCGTCAACAATACCGTTTACTCGATGACCGGAGGGCAGGTTGCGCCCACCACTCTGATCGGGCAGAAGAGCACTACCACGCCGACTGGACGCACCGTCGCCAATGAAGGCTATCCGCTGCACGTAAGCGAATTGCTGGCCACGCTCGAAGCTCCGGTTTATATCGAACGCGTTGCACTGGGTGACAACAAGCAGATTGCGCAAGCGGCACGCGCGATAAAGCGGGCCGTCGAAAACCAGGTGCGCGGACTCGGCTTCTCGCTCATTGAAGTGCTGTCTCCCTGTCCGACCATCTGGAAGATGTCTCCGGTGGAAGCGCAGCATTGGGTACACGATGTGATGGAGAAGACATTTCCGTTGGGAGTTTTTCGCGATCGCACCAAGGAAGCAGAGCAACGGCCGTGGCCGGAGCCTGGGCCATGGCTCGAAGAGATTCCAGGGCTTCTCGGCATCGCAGATGAAAGACTGTCCGAAGACACATTAGTCGATAAGCCGCATGAGGAAGAAGTTGACCTGCATGTGCGTGTCGCAGGCTTCGGCGGTCAAGGCGTTCTGCTGCTGGGTGAAGTGCTGGCAGAGGCTGGGCTCGATGCAGGGCTCGAAGTTTCGTGGCTGCCATCCTATGGGCCCGAGATGCGCTCCGGCACTTCGAACTGCCACGTGCGTGTATCGAGCAAGACGATCGATTCACCGCTGGTAACGCTGCCGGATGTGCTGGTGGCCATGAACGAACCATCGCTCCGGAAATTCGATGCCAGTGTGCGTCCCGGTGGCTGGGTGATCTACAACGGCGACGCGTTTCCACCCGATTGTGAGCGAAAAGATGTGCATGTGCTGGCGCTTCCATTCGCTCATTTGGCTGACGAGCTGGGCGACGCGCGCGCCTCGAACATGATCATGCTGGGCGCGCTACTGGAAATTACCGGCGTGCTACCGCAATCCAGCGTCCACGCGGCTCTGCGCAAATTAGTCAAGCACGACAAGTGGATTGACCTGGACGAGCGCGCGCTCGCAAAGGGCAGGGAACTGTTTCGGGAAGCTTGCGTGGAGGTGTGAAATGAAGGCCGATGGCGATCCGAACTTGATCGTGTACTTCAACGAGCAGTATATGCCGCTGGGCGAAGCGCGCGTGGGAATCCTCACGCATGGGCTGCATTACGGGACCGGCGTGTTTGAAGGGATTCGCGCTCATTGGGACGAGACCGAGCAGGAACTCTTCATCATGCGTCCGCTGGAACACTATGAACGGTGGAAGCAGAACTGCAGCATTCTCCACATTTCGGTTCCTCGATCACCGCAGCAGTTATGCGACATCACTATCGAGTTGATGCGCAGGAATAGCTTTAACACCAATGTGTATGTCCGGCCCATCGCTTACAAGAGCGCGGAGCGTGTAGGCGTGAGTCCCGACGACCAGGATGCTTTTGCCGTGATCGCGCTGCCCTTCGGCGATTATCTGCATGCGGAAAAAGGCCTGCACGCGGGTGTCAGTTCATGGCGGCGCATCGAAGACAATGCTATTCCTGCGCGCGCGAAAATCTGCGGCGCATACGTCAACAGCGCGCTGGCCAGCGACGATGCGCGCCGCAGCGGATTCGACGAAGCAATCTTTCTGAATGAGAACGGCCACGTGGCCGAAGGCGCAACCTGCAACATCTTCATGGTGCGCAAGGGAAAGCTGATTACTCCGCCGGTGACTGAAAACGTGCTTGAGGGCATTACACGCGACTCGGTCATGGAACTGGCGCAGCGGGAACTTAGGCTTCTGGTTGTAGAGCGGCCTATCGATCGGAGCGAACTTTATATATGTGACGAACTGTTCTTCACCGGCACCGCGGTGGGCTTGGCGCCCATCGTGCGTGTCGATCACCGGCCGGTGGGGGATGGAGCAATAGGCGCGGTTACACGCGGAGTGCGGCAGTTGTACTTCGATGCGACCCGGGGACATTTGCGAACTTACTGGAACTGGCTGACGCCGGTTTACCAATCGCGGATGAAACACGAGCAGGACCTGTCTTCGCTGGCAGGTGTGAATGCCAGTTGAGCAGATGATCCTGTGCATTACGGTTGGTGGGCAGCCTCAGCCAAGGAGGAGAAACAATGCTCACAACAAGACTTGCAGACAATGCCTATGAACTTGCGCTGGAGAATTTCGATGCGGCGGCGGATGTTCTGGGCCTCGACAACGATACGCGGGAGATGATCAAGTATCCCGAGCGCGTGCTGATGGTAACCGTTCCGGTGCGCATGGACGATGGGCACATTCACCGCTTTGAGGCTTATCGTGTGCAACACAGCCAGGTACGCGGCCCGGCCAAGGGCGGCATCCGCTATCACCCGCAGGTCACGCTGGATGAGGTGAAGGCGCTGGCCACATGGATGACCTGGAAGTGCGCGGTGGTGAATATTCCTTTCGGCGGCGCCAAGGGCGGAATCACCTGCGATCCCAAACACATGTCCAAAGGCGAACTGGAGCGCATGACGCGGCGCTACACCAGCGCCATTCTGCCAATCATTGGCCCGGATCAGGATATTCCGGCGCCCGATGTTTACACCAATTCGCAAACCATGGCCTGGATCATGGATACCTTCAGCATGACCAAGGGCTATCCGATTCCCGGCGTAGTTACCGGCAAGCCGATTTGCCTGGGCGGCTCGCTGGGCCGCAACGAAGCCACCGGCCGCGGAGTCTTCTACACCATCCGAAGCGCTTGCACGCATCTCGGCATGGAACTGAAGAATTCTACCGTCGTGGTGCAGGGCTTTGGCAACGCCGGGTCAATCGCTGCACAACTGCTTTATGAAGCGGGCGCCAAGGTCATCGCAGTCAGCGACTCCACCGGCTGCGTCTGCAACAAGAACGGTTTGAATATTCCGGAGTTGATGCACATGAAAGCTCTTTGCGGGCATGTGGAGGGATTCCCGGAGAGCGAGCCCATCAGCCCCGCCGAACTGCTTGCGCTGGAGTGCGACATCCTGGTTCCGGCGGCGTTGGAAAACACGGTGACCGGCGAGAATGCGGGCACGGTGCGCGCAAAAATCGTAGCCGAAGCGGCCAACGGTCCGCTCACGCCGGCAGCGGACAGAATTTTGGAAGGCAAAGGGGTGTTCGTGATTCCGGATATTCTGTGCAACGCAGGCGGAGTCACGGTTTCCTACTTCGAGTGGGTGCAGGACGAGCAGCACCTGTTCTGGGAGGCGCAGGATGTGTATGACCGCCTGGAACGCGTGATGAAGACAGCCTTCCGCGATGTGCTCAAGATCCATGTTGACCGCACGATTCCCATGCGCACTGCGGCCAATGTGCTCGGCATCGGGCGCGTTGCTGAGGCTGTGCAGGTCCGCGGCATTTATCCGTAGAGGGCAGGCAGCAAAGCGCCTCGAATAACAGTCCGCCGCGAATCGCATTCATGCATCGCGGCGGACCTCTCAAAGAACATCCTCTGAACATGTGCCCGTCGCCGCATCCAGTCAAGTATCATTCCCAAAGCAGGTTGAATTTCTTCATCAACCGCAGGGAAAGTAATGACGATACCAGCGCCCTCTTCACTCGACACAAAATCCCAGCTCCGCAAGACCATGGGCTTTTGGGATGTGCTGTTGTTCAACATCGCCACTGTTCTCGGTCCGCGATGGATTGCAGCCGCGGGTCACAACGGCACTTCTTCCATCAGCCTTTGGGTTCTCGCGGCGGTCTTCTTTTTCGTGCCCGGCGCGCTGGTCATCAACGAACTTTCCTCGCGATTCCCAGAAGAAGGCGGCCTCTATGTATGGTCGCGCGAGGCCTTCGGCCCCTTTCACGGATTTGTTGCCGGATGGACGTACTGGATTTACACGTTCTTCTATTTTCCTGGCTTGCTGCTCGCGAGCGCTTCGATGGCAGCATACGTAATGGGCGGACACGGTGTCGCGCTGGCGCAGAACCGAACCTTCCTGCTCACCGTTTCGCTTTCGCTGCTCGTGGTTGCCGTGGTTCTCAACATCATTGGCCTCAACATCGGCAAGTGGCTGCAAAATGCCGGCGGCGTGGGAACCTATGTGCCTCTCGTCATGCTGGTAGGCATCGCTGCGCTAGTCTGCTTTCGGCACGGCTCGGCCACCCACTTCACAGCGGCTAACATGATGCCCACCTGGAACTGGGATACGATTAACTTCTGGTCGCAGATAGCCTTCGCCTTCACCGGTCTGGAACTCGTCTCCGCCATGAGCGACGAGGTGCGCGATCCGCGCCGCACCCTGCCACGCGCAGTCTTCGGTGCCGGCGCGCTGATCGCCCTCATGTATATCGTCGGAACGTTCGCGATTCTAGGGCTTGTCCCCGCAGCGGGCATTGATCCGCAGAGCGGGGTATTCAATGCCATCACCGTTGGGTCGGTCGCACTCAAAATCGGTTTTCTCGGAATCCTGGCTGCGTTGCTGGTTACCGTGGGCAACGCTGGTGGCGTGGGATCAACTGTGGCCGGCATCTCCCGCGTGCCTTTCGTTGTCGGCGTCGACCGCTATCTTCCCGCGGCCTTCGGCAAAATCCATTCCCGTTGGAAGACGCCGTGGGTCTCCATTCTCGTACAGGCATCTATCTCCGCCGCGATCCTGCTTGGCAGCCAAATCAACGAGACGACGCAGGGCGCCTATCAAAAACTAATCGATGCCGGTATCATCCTTTACTTCATTCCGTTTCTCTACATGTTTGCCGCGGTCATCAAACTCGCGCACCGCAAAGACCGCAAGGAGAATCCTCATGCCGTACTCGTCCCAGGTGGAATTCCCGGTGTTTGGATCTGCGGCAGCCTCGGATTCGCCGTCGTCTTGATCGGCATTCTCATTTCGTTCTTTCCGCCCGGCAACTCGGCCAGCAGGCTCGGCTTTTTCTTGAACCTAGTTGCGTGGACCGTTGGCTTCGTTCTAATCGGCTTATTCCTCTACTGGCGCGGCGCTCGTGCAAAGCAGAGTGGGCTGTGATTCGGGGTTTCCTCGCCACTACTTCGGCCGTGAGTGCGTGAACTGGGCACTGGCCATTTGCACACAGCAGTCAACCCTACCGCGAAGTCGCGGTAGAATTGACTGCCGTGTGCATCGCTGTTAATACCGGAGAAGAGTTTAGATTATTATTGTGGCGGTTAGCACCGCCATCGGAGGGTGGGTGTATCTCTATCTTGTAAAAAAGGATAAATACAGTTTGGCCACGCATATAAGTTCAGCGGGTAGCAATCGCGCCGTAGAAGGGACAGTCCACGAAGGGCGTCAGCCATGGAGATTCAGATATCAATTCTCGTCGCGATTCAACGTCTGCGGGAGAGTCGATTAACTCAGACCGCGCCAGCGTTGTGACTCGCCGGCTGGACTTGGCGCTGGCTCCAGAGGCTGTCGACAATTTGCTTCGTGGAGTGAATATTCGATCTGCTTGAGGCCCCGAAAACGATTGAATGGATGTTGGGTTGAGAGCATACCCAGGAGATTGCTTCCTTCGGAGGAATCGCGCCGGATGCGAACACGGACATTGCGATCGCGCGGAATTTGCGGTCCCGCAGCGCTTGCTCATACGCATCGATTCCACCACACATCCTGAATCCAATTTTGTTGATGCTAGCGCAGACTATGGGATTCTCAACTCCCACGTCTTCCAATACATCAAGCAGCATGGGCATGTTCATCGTGATAAAGCCCGGTTCGGCACCGTAGCGGGTGCGAATATGATCCGCGAAGATCCGGAACGCCTTTTTCATTCCCAGACCCAGGAGCAGGTCTGTGACTACGTTCTGGAGAAAAATGACCGGCGTCTTCAGGCCATGAAACATCTTCATTTCCGAATCGATAAGCAGGGTAACGATGCCATCGATATCTTTCGTGGCCAACGACGTGCCTCCGCGAATGGCGGCGTTGATGATACCGCCCGGCATGAAGCGGGTAATGGCACTCAATATGCCGTCCTCAGTCGCCGCGTTTGCATATTTATGAGCGTAGGGCATGCATGGATAAAACAGAAAGTCGCGATACCTGTCGCGGTTTGCGCGCGTGTGATTGCAGATCTCTTCTACACGGTCGTGCGTGGTGCACATGAAAGTCCGGATCCCTTCGTCGTATGCCGAATCCAGCACTTCGTACACCGCCTCGATGTTCTGAAAGCGGATCGATTGCGCGCGCGCCTTTTCCTCGGACATGTGGTTCACGCCAAAAAACTGGTTGTCACCGAAGAGCAAGTTGTCCATGGGATGATTTGAGCCTTTGCTGCCGCACTAGCGGCCGAATAGAGCAGATTTTCCGCGGTGGTTCACTGGCACAGCAAGCGCTGCGCTCGATTGGGCGTCGTCCAGGATCATCGCCAACACGTGATCGGTCTCCGCGGCGGACGCAAAGGAATTCACATTTGCCTTCTTGCCCGAAGCGATGCCGCGGACAAAATAGTCAAGCTGTGCGGAGTATTCCTCACCGCGCACATAGAACCAGACCGGCTCTGTCAAATCTGTTGTATACCGGGTGTTCCAACCCTTGGTGTAGCCACGAGGAACCTGTGCCGTGTCCCGCAGAAAGACCTGACATTCCTGGCGATCGGCATAGATTCGACCCGCCGTGCCCCAAAGCGTAATTTTGGTGGACATCTTACGGTAGGACTCGTCGCTCCAATTTACAGAGAGCTGTACGCTTGGGCCGTCTGCATAGCGTATGGTGCCGCAGACTTCATCGTCGGTATCCTTTGAAAAAATGCTCGTCATGACCGAGCCGCCTACCGAGTCTGGTAAGCCGAAAAACCAATTGACCAGGTTCACCGGGTGAGCGGCATAGTCGTAGAGACAGCCGCCGCCCTCCTCTTTCTTCGAACGCCATGACATCCCCTTGGGGCGCAGCACGACCGGGCCGTAAGCCTCAGCCAGAACGTGCGTAACCGTTCCGATTGCGCCCGCCTCCAGGAGCCTTTTCACTTCCTGAAATGCGCCAACGAAACGGTAGTGATAGCCAACCTGGTTGACTAATCCTTTGCGATCAGCCAACGATGCCAGCGACATGGATTCCGACCAATTGAGGCAAAACGGCTTCTCGCAGAAGACATGCAGTCCGTGCTCAATTGAGGTCCGCACGAGATCTCCATGAAAGCGGGATGGCGTTGCAATGATCACTGCCTCCGGCGTTGCCTTCTGGAGCAATGTTTCGTAGTCGGTGAAGGTCGGAATTCCCGTGTTTTTCCCCAGCGCATCCAACATATACTTGGACGTGTCGCAGACCCCGACGAGCTGTACGTCCGGATGGACCCTGATCATGGAAAGATGGGACAAACCCATTTTTCCCAACCCAACTACCGCAATACGAATCATCGTGGCGACTCTCCACCCAAAATGGCCAGGCCAACCCTTGAGTGTACCTGACTCGGAACTGGCTCAATCCAAAAAAGCAGATAGCAGCTTTTCATACTGCCCTGCAACTCTCTCCCAGGTAAACTCTTCATTAAAGCGACTTAGCACCGCGGCCCTCAGCCTCTTACGTAAACTTTCATCTGACAGCAAAAGCGAAATCTGCCGATCGGCAGCTTCGACTGTATCGAAATACAGCGCCCCGGCACCTGCCACCCATTGATTGTATTTGTTATCATGAGCGATTACAGGATTACCTGCGGCCATTGCTTCGATCAGAGAGGGATTAGTTCCACCTACCGTATGGCCGTGTAAATAGACCTTTCCATGAAAACGCAGCGCCTGCACGGTCTCCTTGTCATAGATTGGTCCCGCAAAGCGTACCTCCTCGCTGGCAATTTCCTTTATTCTGCGGTGGTAATCGTCGCCCTGGGGGTCAAATTTGCCGAGTATGACAAGTTTATGATCTCTGCGCCTCGCCGAGTAAGCTCGAACTAGCTCCAAAATCGAATTCTCGGGAATTAGCCTCGCTATTAGAGTCAGGTATTGCCCAGGCTCAAGGTTCATTGCCTCGACATAACGCTTCGGCGCATCTGGCACTGGATCCGCACCATAAGTGATGGTCGATATCTTGCGTTCAGGCGCCCGCGTCAAGAGATATGTCTTAATCTCCGGATGGTCGGCAATCAGTTGATTTCCAAATAGCGCCGCAAATCGCTCGTTCACATACAGAATTCCCTGCTTCATTAGTCCCCACCTGGCCCGGGACCACTCAATACCATCCATGTTGATGATATTCGGAATGCCATGGAGACGCTGCCGGAAGTTATATATGCCTGTATTATATCCAAAGGTCAAACAAATATCCCTGAACTGGCATGCGTGTGCGATACAGAGCCAATCAAATTTCGATGTACCACGCCAACCATGAAGATCGACCGGTACGGTAACGCGCTCAATCCCGTGCCATACATCTTCAGAAAATGGCCCGGTTCCTTCGGCTTGGCAGTAGACAATCACGCGCCATCCCCTGCCAACAAGAAATCGCGCTACATTCTCGGCCGCGGTCTCAAAGCCCCCGTAATTTGCGGGGACACCATGGGTTCCAAGTATGCGAACGGTCTTTCCTCGATGTTGGCTCAATCCCATGGTCATTCTCAAATATCGAGACTCGATATGTGCCTGGACAAGATAGCGACGCCAGCCAAAATTGCCGGCGGCTCTCTATTCCTTGACTAGCATCACCCTTGAAGCCTCAAGACCGAAAGACTCCCGCACAACAGGCATGTAGTTATGGCAGAGCATAAAGCGGCAGGGAAATTCTTCTTACATTTTAACACGGGGCGTAAAAGCAGTTGGACAAGGGAAAATGGGGACAATATATCGTGTATGCAGTAAGTCGAGATGGTACTTGCGAGAGAGCGCCGGTAGTTGAAGCAATAAGCGGGGAGGGGAGCTTCGATGGTCCATCTTTACGAACGTTACATTTGCGTAAGAGAATCTCTCGGTCGTTTCCTTTAACTTTTCCGGTTCTTTGTTCTTGCCATGGCGTAGCGAAGAGGACGCAGCGTGAATTTGGCATTTTTCACAAGGTGTTCCAGCGTAGTCAGCAACTTATTACGCCCCCCGGAAGCTACCTTGGCCCGTGCCTGTTCAGCAAAAGCTTTGCGGCGATCGCTGTTACCGCCGGCCCTCATCATTACTGTGGTAACAGGCATGAATGCGGTGCTAAGTTCGCTCCGCGCCCGCAAGAGAAACTCGTAGTCAGCCACAATGCGATATGAGGTGTCGTAGGTCCCGAGCATGTCAAACAGACTGCGGCGGTGCATGCTTCCTACATGGGCAGTACACATCCACTGTGAGAACTCTCTCCAGGCCCAAGGCTGTCCGATGAGTCTCTCAAAACCGGACGGATGCACACTCCTGACATGCGAGGTTAGATACTCCGCATGCGGATTCCTGCGGGCCAGATCCATATACGCACTAATGGCGCCAGGCAAGAATTCGTCGTCCACTCCTAGGAAACATATCCATTCGCCTCGCGCCTCCACCAGTGCCTTGTTCCAGGCGTCGTATAGTCCTTTGTCCGGGGCACTCCGCCAAAGCGAGATTCTGTCGTTGTATTCCCGAAGTACCTCGATCGTCCCATCCCGCGACCCGCCGTCCATCACAATGTGCTCGATATTTGGGTAGTCTTGGCGCAAAACGCTTTCCAGGCATCCCGCCACATATGGCTGCCCGTTATATATCGCGGTGACCACTGTTACAAGCGGTTGTTCCGCAGTGCCGTCTGCAACGATCCCATTGAGCCGCTTCCCTCCGCAATTGGATAGGACATCGCTTTGCATTGAGACTCCTACCTGAACCCGCACGCTGAAGTGTCATTTTCAGCATAGGCATCTAATATTTTGCCGGCAACTTGCCAAATTTTCAGCGTTAGGTGTTTTCAGCTTTAATGCAAGTCCAATTTCACCGAGAAGCAATACTTCTCTGGAATTTGAGCGTCAGGCCAGAGTTCACCGGTTCCTGGGACTTCAACGTTGATGATTTCGTACCGCTTCCCGGCACAGATTCACTAGTGCGCCGGCCATGCTATCCCAGTTTAGCCGACTCTTGTATTCGTTGAATGCACCGAGACAGAGTTCCGAATAGCGATCCTTATCTTTCAGAATTTCCCGTATTGTTTCTGCAAAGTTCACAGGCTTACTGTCAATTGACAGGCATATTCCGTTGATCCCGTCGCGCACATAGTCTTCCACTCCTCCGGTCTTGAAGGTTAAGCTTGGAACTCCAAATGCGCTTGCTTCGCAAAACACTACTCCTGCAGCCTCAGCCCTCGTCGGCAAAATGAAAAACGTAGCGCTCTTGTACAGCTTTTCCAACTGCATTCGTCCCTCGGAGGAGCGCTTGTCGATGAAACCCAGAACCTCGACAAATTCGGGGACTTTGCCTTCCGGCACGCAACCAACGACCGTCAACTTGGTCCGTATTCCGGATTGGTTCAGCAACCGCGCAACCTCCACGGCGATGTCCCCCCCTTTCCTTATCCAATCCACGCCGATGAACAATAAACGGCATTCTGTGGATGTCCCTTTCAAACGCTCTGAAGCCCACTGCTGGACGGCTCCCAGATCATGATCTACCGGGATGCTCGCGCCCAGAGGGACCACGCGAATCTTAGCTGGAGCGGTCAATTTTCGCGCGCCCTCCGCCGCCCAGTTCGATGCGTAGGCCCCAAAGCTGCAACGTTCGAGCGCAGCTTCCTCCTGCCACTTTCCACGCCTTATGGAACCGCTGGTAAGCCGATCCCACATGGTACCGTAGTATCCGGGCATCATGTGAAAGACCGCATCAGCATAGAAAACTATGGGCTGTGGACATTCAAGCATTGTGATCGGTACTGTGCCGGTGGACAGAATGACGTCGACCGGAGTCTGCTGCATTCTTTTCTTCAATTGGCTTGCAAACGAACGCAGGGCTAACGGAAAGCGATAGAATTCAACGTCTCTCTTCAAGACTCGTGCGCCAATCTTGAATGGCAAGAGCGCGTAGCGGAAATCTACTTTGAGCGGGCTGAATACCTCAATCGATAAATCTTGTTTCTTAAGAGCATCCATTAGATGAAACGGAGTTCCCGACCACGATTTCACATCGTTGACATCTTCGATACAAACAAATCCAACCCTGAGTTTCCGGTTCATCGCTCAGCTCCCGTATTGCGTCCCATTTGAACAGCCGAGTTTGAAGGTACTTGTGCCCATGTCTTAACGAAAGAAAACAAAAGCCAAAACTGCACGCGGTGTACCACGAACTGTTCCGAAACCTCCCAAGACCGTCTCCGCACGATATGCAACCGATTTCCAACTCTCAGCGCTGAGAAGCTAAGTCTATTTCGCGGACCACGCCGGCCGCGCCCTGTTCCCGCAATCGATATTGTTCAAGAATCCAAGCGTAGGTCTTCTCCAGGCCCTTGCGCAGCGGAATGCTCGGCTCCCATCCGAGATATTTTTGGATCAGAGTATTGTCGCTATTCCGGCCGTTCACGCCCTTGGGAGCGCCAAGGTCATAATTTCGGTGTAACCTGATTTCGGCGATATCCTCGACAATATCCACAAGCTGGTTGATACTGACGGCCTCGCTCGATCCAAGATTGATGGGCTCAATGATGTTCGAGTTCATGATCAAGTCAATACCCTTCACACAGTCATCGATGAACATGAATGAACGCGTCTGGTGGCCATTGCCCCAGATCTCAATTTCGTGCTTGCCGGTTAACTTTGCTTCAATCACCTTGCGGCAAATGGCTGCCGGCGCCTTTTCGCGGCCACCGAACCAAGTCCCCCAGGGGCCATACACATTGTGAAAGCGCGCCACGCGCGTATACAGATTGAAGTCCTCCCTGTAGTGGCGGCACATCCGCTCTGAAAAGAGCTTCTCCCATCCGTAACCATCTTCGGCCAACGCCGGATAAGCATCCGCCTCCTTTAACGCTGGCGGAGTGAAACGGTCGCCATCGTCGGAGGTGTGCTGTAATTCGCCGTTGTATACGCAGGCGGAGGAAGAATAGAAGAAGCGCTCAACGCTCGATTTCCGTGCTGCCATCAGCATGTGCGTGTTAATCAGCACTGAGAGCATGCATAGGGCTTTGTTCTTTTCAATGAATCCCATGCCGCCCATGTTCGCTGCAAGATTGTAGATTTCCCCAGAACCCTTCGCCGCGATTTCACAGTTCTCCTTCTCGTTCAGGTCAAGAGAAAGATTCTCAACATCGTCGAATTTCTGGTACCAATGCTCCAACGGCTTAATGTCGACGGCGCGAATTTGACTGTGTCCCTTTTGCCTCAACGATGCCACAAGGCTCCCGCCGATGAATCCACCCGCCCCTGTAACCACGATCAATTTGTCGCTCATTCCACCTTCCTTTTGTCGCCACTCTACTAGCTTCAAACCTCTTGTTCGCCGCTCGTGTCCGTTCTGCCTGTGTTGGCGTCGTTCCGATTAGCAAACTGGCCTTCTCCGCACTCGTTTACCGCTGCAGGCCGCTCTCACCACTGTATCAAGGGTTGCTCCTGGCTGCGCAATACGATGAACCGCTTGGGCAACCTCCACTTACACCGTGCCTTTTTCCTCATCCCGCTCCCTGGACCAGTCGTTGATAGACTGCCAGTAGGCCGCTCCGACCTTTTCTTTCGGCATTGTTGAAGCACAGAGGCCGGAGGACAGTATGAGTCGGGCTTGTCAAGCGCTTTGCGGAGCGCACCAGCAATGGCATCCGTTGATCTCGAATCTGCAAGAACCGCGTGCTCATAAAATTCCTGCTTCGCCCATGGCCGGTCTGCCAGCACGAGAGGTTTTCGCATTGCCGCAGCCTCCAGTGCAGAAATGGGCTGCTGCTCCGTGCGGCTGAGAAGTGCAAAAACTCTCGCATCCCGATAGGCCGAGGCTAACTCCCTCGATCCCGGGCTCAGCCAGTGTATCCAACGAGAATTGTGGCAGGTGAAAAGGGCTTCGGCCACTGACTTCTCATATTCCTCTTCGCCCGGCAGCACCTTTCCCACCAGCAACAAGGGGACGCCTGGCTTGCGGCAGGCGGCACTCAATGACAATTGTTTTTTTCGCTGGCAGACATTGCCGACGCAAAGCACATAGTTCTCTGCTCCGAACGCTGCGCCACTTGTGGCATCAACTTTTTCGAAGAATATGTCTTCGACTACATTCGGCACGACAGCCAGCTTCTCGGCGGGAAATCTAACTGTGTCGACGAAGAACTTTGCCTGCGCCTCATTGACAACGGTGATGCAATCCAACGTAGCGAGCATTGACTCGAGCAGTCTCGCTAGCTCCATCAGCAGGGGAGCCTGGTGCCGAAGCCACGATTTCCATCCGGGATAGTCGACCAGCGCGCTGAGTACGGTTTTCTTGCCTGCTTCATTTCCCCATGTCACGGTGTAGCCGTGATCCAGCCCCATCCCCCCAGAAGTGCAGTAGGTCGAAGTCCGCCTCGCGCCTCCAGTAATCCAACGGAGCAACATCCGCCCCGGCCGCCCACGCGGACTCCATTGCCGCGAGCATCTGTATTTCGAACCCGCCGAATGCAAAGCAGTGTGGTTGCGCAGGTATAACTCGTACCACCGGACGCGACGCCACAATTGTTACCCAATCCCCATGTCCCGAGTTCTATCGGTCGCTTCAACCCTTGAAGGAGGCTAAGACGAGACCGGATGCGCGGTTAATCCCGCGAATCCGGCTACAGATGAACAACGGCCCGTTTCATCTTTGTCAAGGGGTGATAACTGGAGACTCCATTCCCTTATTCAACCCGAAGACTATTGCATTTGCCATTCCCAGCAGCGCGTACGCATCCGTATCCGGCTGATAAGGAATGCTATACACAACGACTCCAATAATGATTACAACCCACGTCGATGCGGAAGGATCCACCGCACACATATCAGTGTAAGAAAGCTTCCAGAACCGCTTAAGTGGGTAAATCGTAAAAGCCAGCACCAGCACTACGCCTGTGATACCTACGCTTAGGTATTGAAGTATATACTCGTTATGGGGGACGACATCGATGTACTGCTGACGCAAAGGGTAATATGCCAAGTATCCGCCTCCCAGGTCTTTGCCAAATATGACGCCCGAAACCGTCTGCTGCCCGCCAAGGAGTCCCTGCCACGTCTGGAGGCGAAAAAGCCACGATTCTTCGTCACTGGAACTAGTCGAGATCTGCGCTGCCGCTTTTTGGATTCCGCTGCCCGAAACAAGCGCATAGACCGCGGTAAAGCACATGCCAAGAACAGCTATCGGCATTACGCGACGGAAAAGGCCCTTATCCACAAAAAAGAGAACCGCAATTCCTGCGGCCAACACGGCCCATATGCTCCTGCTGCGCAAGAACACTGTTAATCCAAGAAACAGAGCAGGAAGCCACTTAAGCCACATCGAACTGTTTCTGTAGCGAGATTCAGCAAGAGACAAGAAAAAGCAAAAACAAATCGCCAGAGCGGCGCTCCCGGGGAGTGCGCGCCCCTGTGACTCCGCCAATATCTCGGGGTCACCATGTGACCATGCAGCGACCCCAACTTTCAAGCCTGCCGTTGCAAGAACTGCAACAAAACTAAGCGCAATGCCATAGTACAAATAAATACGAAGAAACTTCCGTACAGATTCTGAATCGTAGGGTGCGCTGAGGAAGTAAAGACATGCAATAAGAAATGCGACAAAGTAGCGCGATCCACTGGCCGCGTGAGCAAATCCATGAGCCATGATTCCGCGCACCAGGCTGAATGCGAAAAAGGCGATATAGACGAGAGCTATCCTTCTCCCGAAGTTGCGTTCGCGACGTCGCTGAATCGTTCTTATAATGCCGGCAAAAAGTAAGCAAACCTGCACAACGTCGATGAGAGTTAGATTAAGCCCGCCCGCATTGAAAAATTCCAAACCGAACGAAAAATTATAGAAAAACAACGCAAGAATGCTAATCCAGCCTAGAAGAACGCTTCGCGAGAGGCAATAGATGAAAGCCAACGCCGCGGGGAGGACTGCAATTCCAAGGAGAATACTCATGCCCTTCGAACCTCATGGCTCGGTTCACGGCTTTCTCCTCCCACCAGTGCGTCGAGGTCTCTGTATAAGGCTTCATACTGCGGAACTACAACATCTGCACTAAAGTTCTTGCAAGCGTGTTCGAATGCCGCCTCCGCCATCGTCTTGCGCAGTTCGGCGTCGCCTGCAAGTCGATTCATCGCACTTGCCACTTCCGCTGGTTTGCGAACATCGACAAGTAATCCGACTCGGCCGCTATCCAGCAACAGTCCCATGCCTGGCGTTCGTATGCCCGCAATGACCGGCTTCTTGAGTGTCATGGATTCCGCTGTAGACATGGACAATGCTTCTTCCAGCGATGGATGAACAAATACATCTGTCTCTTCCGCTACAAACCTCATGAGCGACGCGTACGGCATCAGGCCCTGAAAAGTGACGCCCTTGGCCAGTCCTCTTGTAGTTGCCCACCGATGGGCAGCTCCACCCGTCTCGTAGCCCCCGCCTATCATGATCAAGCGCGCATCGGGATAAGACTTTCGGGTGAGTTGAAAGGCGATCAACGCGCACTTTCCGTTTTTCAGCCTGGACCAACCCGAAAGGAGGGTAAAAAAGGTGAGTGGCCGTTCACTGCGGGGGACTGTTGTCCTGCCCAGATCGAAAACCCATTCGCCTATAAAATTTGGGATCATCTTGATCGGCGTTTTGATGAAGAACCAGCGTTTGAAGTGCCGGGCGGCGTCGTTTGATACCGCCGTAAAATGTGTGCATTTCAAGGCAACCATGTAGGCCATAGCCAATCGCACATATACGCCGACATTATCCCAGAAACGACGCACTAGCCTCCACGGAAGATCATGGATGGTGGTGACTGTAGGCACACCGGAGGCAAGCGCGCCGATTGCAAACTCATATGTCCAATTTGCATGCACAAACCGTGGAGCTTCTTCCCTGATCGCGCGCTTAAGATACCCGATTTGCGGGCGATACAAATATCTGAATCGCTTATTAGGTCCGACATAGACTCGCAGGCGTCCCCAGTCGTAAAACACTACTTCTCGAACATAGTCGCTTAGCGTGAAGAGGGTGACAACATGGCCGCGCCGCACCAGTTCCATAATCAACCCGGTAGTTGAAGGATTACTTCCCTGACCAGGGACTATCTCTCGCTCGCCTCGACCCATAAATCGCGCAAGAGCATGTATGTCTATTGGAGCAGCGATGGCAATGTTCAAAATACAACTCCTTCTTTAGAATCGATTTCTTGGGGCGCACGTCTTGGTGCGAAGGTTGCCCGGCACCAGCTTCAGCCTTTGACCTGAGTTCGCCTCAGAGCTCGTGCGGATACGCAGGATTGTTGCCACCTATCGCTGGCTGGAATCGTGCCGTTTTGCCCAGGTCTATGCGGGCGTGGAGAACTTTGTCTTTCCAGTCCCGGTCAACAGGCTGCATGGTTACAAGGTCATCGCGACAGATTCCTTTGATCCCTTCTCGGTTCTTTTCGTTGACTCTGAGTCAAGTGGCATTTCTTTCCGATATATCCCAATAACGGTGTTCCCTATGGGCCGAAACGCCGCATGGTCGAATATCCTCGACATCCACCCAGACAGGATATATGCGCACCTGCCCACGAGCTTCGCGCTAACCGAATGGTCAATTAGGGCATCCCTCTGGCCCAATAGGGCACCAAGCCTTTTCCTGATCATTGTGATGACATACGACCTCACGTGAGCGTCCGCTAGGGCTTCATGCTCAATGGCTACGAGACTGACTGGAAAGATCCTGGGAATCGCTTCTAGCGTCTTGTCTGGCCATCGAGAAAGATGATGTGGCGGAAGATTTAAAGAATTCTGAGCGAACTGCAGGTAAGAATCGTCGCTCGGAACGGCACAAATCAGTAGACCCCCTGGCTCAAGACAATCGACGCACGCACCAATAAAGGAACCCGGCTCAGAGACATGCTCGAGGACTTGAAATGAGCAGACAACCTGATAGGCTGATTTGTGAGTCAACGAGTGCTCTTCTACAGATTGAGCGCGGACATCGAGACCGCTAGCTCTCGCCGCCTCTACCGCGGAGTCAGAATACTCAAGCCCCGTATATTGAGAGGTGGGGATTTTCTTAGCGAACCAGCCCACGCCACAACCAACCTCAAGAACCCGTGAATTGAGCGGCATCCATTTTATGGCCATGTCGTACTCGGCTTTGTCCTTCAGGTAATACCAGTCCATGGATTGGAAGCTAGCGTAAAACGCTGCTGATCCCGGTACTCTCGGCTCAAAGAAGCAGAGGAGACAGCTTTGGCAGCGGTAAACATCGATCGAGGAGCTTCCTTTGAGATCATTCCGCACCAACTCCCGCTGGTCTTTCCCATACAATTTCGCGATTGAATCTGTGTCAATCTTTGCCTCGCAGAGAGTATCGAAGCTGCCGCACAGAGGACATTTAGCGTGCGCCGCGTCGCCGAGCCGATCACTTTTCAGGGGTTCCATTTCTTCCGCCTCCCAGCGGATTTGTAGCCGTCTTTTGCTTCGGTTCCATTTACAGGTTACAGGCGAATCGGTTTGCTTACTCGCCTTATCGTCATGGCTTCGCGAATCAGTTTCGGGCAACGTCTCGACGGCAAATTCCGCGATCGGTTCGGGACGAAGTGCCCCTGGAGGGTTATCAAGCACTGGCTATGTTCGCACGTGCTTGAAAAAGACGATGCGCAAATAAATCAGATACGGGATAAGCTGAGTAACCAAATATACTATTGCCAATGACCAGACGGACGCAGCCACGCCCATAATCGGAAGAAGATACATGGTTGATGCCACGCTCACAAGGCCACACAGCAAGGCCGAAATAACTTGAAACCACAACACATGGGCTGCGTTGAGCAACATGCTGATTGGAGCGCTGATATTGGATATCACGGTCCAAACCGCAAAGCCGACGATCAACAATTTCGGAGCAGAGATGCCACCATGCGTCCAATGCATGAGGATGGGACCGCTGAACACAGAAAGCAGGAATGAAAGCGCAACTGCAACAACCGCGTTCAGAATAATGCCCCGCTTCAATGCACGTACGATCCATGGCCACTCTTGCCTGCCTAAAGCTTCTCCAAAGGCCGGCCACAACGGGGCGGTGGCATAGCTAACGACCATGGAGATCATCGAATAGAGCCGCTGCACGACCGCGTAAACACCCACCGAAGCGGGCCCAAGAATATGGGCGATCACAATGTTTTGGGAATCAAAAGCCAATGCGCCTGCAATCCCGAGGCCGAAGAAAAGCATTCCTTTACCGAGGAGGCCCTTTGCAACGCCCCGATCGAAGTCGCGCAACGATGGCTGGAGGTCAGGTCTTTGAATGAGGTACAGCACGAAGCCACTGACCAGCGCCGGGATTAATGGAACCCCACTGATAATAGCAACCAGCCATGGGATGCGCGCCTGGTGAACTGCCGCAATGTAGACACAAACTAGAGAAAGCAGACTACCTGATGCCGTCCATATGTTGGCTATGTATCCCTGCTGAATGGATCTCTGAACCTGCTGCGCCATGTTCACAGGAATGCCGATTGCATAGAGAGTTACAAATATCAGGATAGCTGTCTGGATTTCGCCTCGGTCCTTCAGGCTCGCTAGACCCAGCACGTAATCCCAGTGGATAAAGCGGGCCGAGATGGGAAATGCTACCAGCAGAAATCCAGCGACGATGCATAGGCAGACCAGGACGCTCGATATGGCTCGTTGGGCGTATAGATGATCGCCTCTGCCCTCGGCCTGACTGATCGCACCAAGCAAGCCATTCCCCAAGCCCAAATCCGTGAATCTTAGAAATGCCATCAGAGCCGAGATTGCCATCCAGGCCCCGTATCTTTCGGGACCAAGATAACGCAAAGTAAGGGGAACTGTAATGATAAAGGTGAGAAACCCGCAGCCGCTGCTTAGAGGACCCGTGATCGCAGTCAGGAGTATCTTGCGATAACGCTCTTTCGATCGCCCGCCGGGAATACCGACATCAAAAGGACGCAGAGTGAGCGCTGCCCGTACCTTTTGTATCTGCAACATTTCCAACAGCCCGTTCGATGTCATTCGTGTCATGAACTCCTAGGTTCGCGGCGCGTAACCAATCCTGCGAGGGGCAACCCAAGAGGCGGTTGGAAAGAATGCGAAGGCAAGATGTTTTTTGACGAATCAGGCGGGGATGGCGGCAAGCCATGGGCTGAGTTAGCGTGTCACAGCGAGCCTCCGACGGCGAACCGTGCCCCAAACAGCCAGCCCAATCGCTTTTGCAGGGTGAGAGTCGCTGGTGCGTTTCCATAATTCGCATACGACTATCCACGCGGTCCCCCAAACAATCAGCATCAGAGCCGCAATCATGGCAATCTGTCCCCTATGGGGGAATGACTTCCTCTCTGGCAAGTCCGGTTCATCCAGCACCTTGATCGGCGGGATTTCCTTCGCTTCTTGAACCTTGGCCAATTCGTATTGCTTGGTCAATGTTTCGTAAATGGTCTCTTCCATTGTCACTTTACGGGTCAGGTCGTAGTAAGTGAATCCCAGCAACGGCAACTTCCGGACGGAGGGAAACAGTTGGTCGGTCTTCAATGTCGCGCCATCTACGTCTTCGCCAACGCCGCTCATCTTCCGCAATTGACTTTGAAGTTCCTCGATACGCCCGCGAACCTCCCGCACCCGAACGTTGTCATCGGAATACTGGGCTTTCAGCCCGGAAAGCTCGCTTTCGGCTGTAATTAACTCACCTTGCACTTTTCCAGCGGCCTCCATCGTTGCCTGGCCTTGCTTTTGAATATCCATTGTGGCGTTTTGGCTGGAGAATTGGCTCAATTCGTGGGAACTGGCATCAAGATCTTCCTTGATCGATTTCAGTCTCTGCTCCAGGAAGACCCGCTCGCGACGAGCTGAGGAAGTGCTCGAACGGTTGACGAGTTTATCAAGCTCCTCGATATAGGCTGCGGCCATATCATGTGCCCGGTTCTTGTCTTTATCGGTCACGGAGATAGTGATGAGTCCGGTCTTTTTGTCCTCATCGAATTCACTTGACGCCGTCAGTTTCTTTCTGGCGTTCATATAAAGCTTGCAATTGTAAACATCCAACAATTTGAATTTATCGATGATGTCGTCCTGGGCCGTGCGGCTACTGAGGATGCCAATCGAAGTGGAGCCTGGTGTCCTGGCACTCATCAAGCCCCCCAGATTCGAGGAGGCAAAAGCAGGGCCTCCTGCCAGAGCATTGAGCATGGATGCGTTCGTGAGTGCCTGCTGATCGGGCGGCATCAACTGAGCGGTGGACGTGTATCGATTTGGAATCAAGAATGAGAGCCCAATCGTAAGGAGCACACCGATGCCAGTTAGCTTGGCCAGCCACGATCGACGCTGCCAAATTATTGCCACTAACTCAGTGACCGGTATCTGCATCACAACCAGCTTATCCTCGGGTACAACTTGCCGCAGTTCCTGTGTGGTATTCAATGTCGGATCTCCATGGCTGCAAAGCGGCCCCCTCTGCGCAAAACGGGCGACCCTAGTGTGTTGATAAATCGTCCTGCACGAAGCACCCAGCCTGCATCCCCTCTGTGAGTGCTCGTGAAGTGCCGGAAAAAAAGGGGAGACAGCTCCTTCATATACGTTGACTCTCCGTTGCACTGGGAAAGCACTTCTCTGGCAATCGGGGCTTGCCTAAAGCGGTTGGGACTTTAGAATGCCCCTGCAAGAGCCGCGGGCAGAATGGCTGCGGATGCGAGTTGCGCAGCGGAAATTATATTCTTCCAGATCTCCGAGCCAAGCGCTTTCTCAGGAACGATAATTGTATCGCCGGGCCTCATCCGAACACTCAGGGAGTTCCCAGTCAAAAAGCCGCTGGCGTGCCCAACAACAGCCCCATTGGCTCGAACAACGAAGATTTCTCCCTTGTCGCCGTGATTAGTCGCACCGCCGGCCTGGCGCAAATACCAACTGCCATCCTTCCCTGGCACATAGGTTATGGCTGTCTGGTTATATACCTGGCCACTAACCAGCACAAAGCTTTGGCGTTTGGGAATAAACAACTTATCGCCCGGGCTCAGCTCTATATCGTCTGCCGTGTTTTCCCATTTGCTAATGTCTTTGGTTATGTTGATTACCAGACGACCGTTTGCTGGATGGTTACGGAGCGAAAGAAGAACCTGGTCGCGCTGTTGCTGCATGGCCTGCATTTGCTCGGATTGGTCTGCGGCAGTCAGCACGCCCGCGTTAACCGTGATCGGGGTAGTTTCGATTCGCCGGATCATCTCCTGGCGGGCCTGCTCACCCTGTTGTTGCACTTGCACGCGCAGAAGGACTGCACCTGCGGGATATGCTTCATCTCCAAAGTCGCCCGCCCGTTTCAACAGCGAGCTAAGGCGCTCGCCGGTTCGAATGCCATAGGTGCCGGCATGTCCCACTTCGCCGGTTACCGTTGCCGAGGCACCGATATCGTCCCACCCTGTCAGCTTTCGTATGCTGACCACGTCTCCGGGATTGACTGCAACATCCGCACTGTTGTCGCCGTCCAGCGCTCTTTGTACATCAACGGTGGTGTGGTTGAGCAGTACCTTCTTGCCGTCCTGCACTGTATAGCTGGAGAGATCGGCCTGGCCCCTATAGGCGCTCCGTTTGAAGCCTCCCGCCATGCGCACGAGCCCAGCCAGAGTCATACCTTGCGACATGGGATAAGCGCCGGGGCGGAGGACCTCCCCCTCAATGGAAACCGTCGGCGCATCGATCTCATAGCGGCTGTAAACGCGGACCATGTCGAACGGCTTAAGTTTGATTACGTCGTTGCCGATCAGGGCGTCAGGCAAATTGAAGCTTATGGTCTCTGGCCGGAAATCCGGCGCCTGCAAACGGACGATCTCCGCATGATCGGCTGGCTCCGGCATCACGTCCTGATAAGAATGCAGAAGATCCGTTATGGTCATTCCATCAGTGTAGGGGTACTTACCTGGACGAAACACATGCCCCTCGAGATAGACAGCCTGCTGGTTATAGGGCAGTATCTGCGAAATCACGATATCGTCCCCACCCTGCACCTTGAAGTCTTCAAGTTTCTGTTTCACTCCGTCCGCGCTGTCCGGAAGTTCTAATGTCAACATGGTGTGGCGTTCGTGGGATTCAAGCCGCTCAACGTTGATCTGTTTCAGGCTCGCGGAAGCCAGGACGCCGCCGGCAAGATCGAGAACTTCGTTGAGTCCTCGCTCGCCATTCAGTTCGTAAATTGCCGGACGATGCACCATTCCTTCTATCGAAACCTGCGAACCTACCGGTGGCACCATGATGGTATCGCCAGGCATCAAACGGTCGGCGTTGGAGCGGACACCGTGCAGCAAGAAGTCATAAAGGTCAATCTCACGGACCAATTGCTTGCCGCGATACTGCCGAAGTATGCGTAGCGATCCGCGGCTTGTCGGTCCGCCGGCAGCATACAGTGCGCTCAGTGGCGTCGACAGCGAACTGACATCGTAGGCGCCGGGTTGCTGCACGTCACCTACAACATACACGCGTACAGTGCGGAGCCGGCCTAGTGAAATCTCAACATGCTCACCTTCAAACTGCGTGCTGAGGGCTTTTTGAATCGCAATCTGAGCCTGCGCAATCGTGAGCCCGTCTACGCTGATCGTGCCCGCCTCCGGCAGCGCGATCTGGCCTTGCCGATCGATATTTACGTTCAGGCGATCGGAACGGCCGCCCCACATGTTCACAACCAGGTTATCGCCTGCCCCGAGCACATAATCCGGGCCGACCGGGAGATCTGTTGGCAGTTCATTTACATTCCCCGGGCCGGGTCCGTTCCATGCGCTGAGCCCGTTTGGCATGTTGGTTCCGTTCCCGTTGCCGAGTCCATTAGCGATGCCCGGCCCGTTCCCGCTGCTGAATCCATTCCCGTTGCTGAATCCATTCCCGTTGTTGAGTCCATTCCCGTTGTTGAGTCCATTCCCGTTGTTGAATCCATTGCCGTTGTTGAATCCATTGCCATTGTTGAATCCATTCCCGCTATTAAACCCATTCCCATTGCCCAGTCCGTTCCCATTCCCGAGCCCGTTCCCATTGCCGAATACAAAAACGTCGCTACCGAACCGCTTCAGCCTGGCCCCTGCGGGGGGGATTTGAGTGTAAAGATCATGCAGCGAGGGAAGGTCTTCATAAGGATTGGGCACCTGGATCTGCTGAGGCTCATCCAGACGGTTATTGTCCACACGACTTGTAGGCGCATATTGCTCGCCGCGAGGAAGCTGGGGCATTTGCGTGGGTGCAGGTGGGGGGCAACCAGGCAATGTGATTCCATCGGCATTGTCGCACTTCAAAGTTGTGCCCTGGTCGTCTCCACTCTGGGCAGGCCCTCTTGCGTTCCCATTCGGGGCGGAAGTTTGAGCGGACCCAGTCGTGTTACTGCTCGAGTTCGCCGCCCGGCCGTTTCCACTTTGAGCAGGTGACTGGGCGCTACCGCTCTGAGAAGAAGACTGGCCGCTCCCACTTTGGCCAGATGCTTGAGCGCCACCGCCATCGCTTTGGGCTTGCAATGGCTTGCACAAAAGAGCGGTTGTAACGGCGACAAAGAACAAACAATAGATTCGGTTCCGACGCGGACTGGAGCAGGACCGCCCGATGCTACGAAGTGCTCTATGAATCATTTTCAACCCTTCAACCCTCTTGAGGATTTCGTTTTTCACAAAGTTTGGCATTCTTCGAGGTAATTAGCCGAATGCAAAATCAATCGGAGCTCTCGGCGGCGATTGAGGACAATGCCGAACTCCGCGGCGATTCCAAAGCAACATTCCCCGGATCAAGCCACACCGGTAGCTTCCATCGACTCTCGATATTTAGACTTGTAAAGCATCCTCGCATTACGAACAACCAAACCATCGCCAGTGAGAAAGTCCATGCCTGAACAGTCTTCATCATCTCAGCTTCAGCCCCAGCACTCAAGTCAGTTGCAGCCAGCCAGGATTTGTTCGACTGCGGGTTTAACAATACAAGGATCAGAGGTCGTTTGTAGATTCACTCGATAATGCCAGGTAAATTGTATGATGCGAATTCCTCGCCAAGTCGCCCTGGTAGTTCCCTGCTTGTCCGCGCAATGGGCTATGGGTTGGTCGATTCTCGCGGTGTGAGCAGATCCAGCCAGAACCTGGCGTACGCGCGTCCCGCTTCCTGACCATTTACAAATGGGGGTGTGCTGCCACCGATAAGCTTTGAGATTCCAGGATGCATCAATGGTGTCATCATCAATCCCGCCGTCATCATGGTGGGATCCAGATCGCGGAGTTTCCCTCCTTTGATATTCATCTCCAGATAATGACTGATTGCCGAGAGCACAGGAGAAAAATGCTCCTGACCGAACGCCTCGGCCTTCCAGTGCAACTCAAGAAATGCGACTGCCATCAACCGAAGAAGTTCCGGCCTGTAATTGACAGTATCTGAGAGCAGTTCGAAGATTTTTGGCAAGACCACTTCCGGAGAGTGACATTTCGCAATCCCCTCCAGCAGCTCCCGGCGAGGCTTTAGCCCTGACGAGTAGAAGCGGAGGGTCGACCAGAAAAGGTCCTCTTTATGATCAAAATGCCGGAAGAGAGTATTTTCACTTACGTCGGCCAGATGCGCTATTTGGCGCGTACTGGTTCCGTGATATCCCTGGTGCGCAAACAGCTTGCCTGCCGCATGGATGATCTGGTCCGTTCTCGCTGAATTCCTGGGAGAAAGTGGCATCTCACACGTCCTTGACGTTTCCATTGCAGAGCATCGGCTGTCCGCGCTGGGCACTTTTCACAAACTGTAAGGTCGTTGCAGAATTTCGTCGCAACAAAGAGGGCACTGAGTGGCATCGCAACGGATGCATGCAGGTTTTATCCTGATCCTGCAAAGCCCTTGAGGCTCACTTTGCGTGGATTGAATTTTGATTGTTACCGAAATGAACAGCGACAGAGAGATCTCAAATTAATTTGGCATAGTAGGCTGTCTTGCATCGAAGTAAACACGCCTCAAAGCTATTCCGCGCTCAAGCGACTATAGGTTCCAGATCATCGGCGTCCACCTGGATTGCGGCGTGCTGATTAATCAATTCGAGCGTCAGCACGAACCGCATGCCGCCGCTCTTTCGCACGAGAGTTCCCTGAACACCCTGCATGACGCCGCTTCTGATGCGCACTCTCTCGCCAACAACAAGGTCGTGATACGGTTCGACAAGTTGCCTGCAAAAGCCGTCGCGGAGAAACTGAACGTCGGAATCTGGAAGAGGAACACACCCTTTGCTGTTGCCCACGATTCGCAATACGCCGGGAGACTGGAGGACCGCGGCCCTCTCCTTCGAACCGATGTGCACAAACAGGTAGGTTGGAAATAGCGGCAGAACGACCTTCATTCGCTGCCTGTTCTTCCAGACCCGCACCGTTTCATAGGTAGGGAGAAACGACTCAATCGCCCGCATGTGAAGGTGCTTCACCACGGACTTTTCGTTCTGCGGAAGCGTGAAGACCGCAAACCAATTGCGGTCACCCACGATGCACGGCCCTGGGGCCACATGGCTGCTGAATTCTTGACCTATTGCCTGCAAGCTCACCCGACGCCTTTCGTTCAACCTGGGGCGTCGCAAGGATCAGGGAGAGCGACGCATCAAACTTTTGTGATAGTTGAAAATCGTTACGCTTTAGAGAGCATCAAATTGCGCAAGGCTTCGCCAAGCTGACTTAGCAAACCACGTGCGGCTAAGCCTCTTATCTGTTACCACTAGGTAATTCAGCCGCCCGGCAGGAACAGTGCATGCCAGGGGGAAAGCCAGCTATTGCTCAAAGTTCTCAAGCTTGCCGGCCTGCGAATCGCCCACCATGAGGTGAGGTTGCTTGTTTGGGGTTAAACAACTATCGAGCGTTTATTGATTTTTACTGTAAGCCAGTGCTTCTAATTTCGCAAGGGCCAAATTTGGAATATGCAGTCAAAAGTGATTTCCGCACTTGACCATGTTGCCTCGAAACGAGCTAAGGTCCGACACGAGAATCAAATATAATATTGGTATTATCAATAGTTTACGGATGGAAGCCGGGTTTACCCGCTGAATTAATCGATACTTCCGGGAAGGAACTCTCCTGGCTTCGAAGCCTTTCCATCTGGGCGGTTTTCAACGAAAGCATCATGTGAGCACTTGCTGCCAATTCTTCAATTGGCAGCAACAATCTCCACCCCTTCACGTCATTATCGATCAGTTGATGAGGCTGGTCATGAGGCTGGATCTCGAGGATCTGACGAACCTTGGCGGTATAGAAGCTGGCGCGCTTCCAGCCAAGGTTCATGGTATAGTTTCGATACTGGATAGAATGTTCTGCGCTTCCTGAAGGCTATTCGGTCAATCCCAACCAGCGTGGTGCCCATTTGCAGTCCAATCGAGATTGGCTGAATGCATTGCCTCTTTGCCGGCTCCTACGTTTTCAGGCGGAAATCCTTCGCCTCAGCTATTTATCAGGTATCGTAGCTGTCTGCTTTCTTGCCACGCAATGTGCGCACTCTCAAGAGGCGGCAACACTGGCGGAAATCCCTCCGCTGGCAGTGACGCACGTGCAGGAAGAGCCCTATCCTCGAACACAGGCCATGAACGGCCTCGTGCCGAATCCCGTGGCAGAGACGGATGCCAGGCCGACGAACGCACTGGTAGACATCTTGAGCCAACCGGGCGGAGGACCCGCAGGCGCCTCGGAATCAGGGAAAGGGAACTGGTTCAAGCGTCCGGGTGAAAGCGAGATCATTATTGAGGGATTGGCTTCCTACGGCAATTACCAAATCTTTGCATCGGGATATGACGAAAAGCTCTTTACCGCGGGCGTGGAATACGATCGGCACACATGGGGTTATTTCCTGAAGGCACAAGTCGATTACGTGGCAGAGTTTCTGCCATTCGTTCTTCTTGATAAGCCTCTGAATGTGGATGATTTTGGCACCCCGACACCAATCAGCCAAAAGAACATTCGAGAATACGTGCCCGGTGTCGGATTTTCACCAATCGGCTTCCGTATGCAATGGCGAAGCAAGAAGGCCATCCGTCCCTACCTCGAAGCCAAGGGCGGGGTATTGGTCTTCACGAAAAAAGTACCTTCCACCAACGCGTCCTACGTAAACTTCACCATGCAGTCCTGCACTGGAGTGCAAGTGAAGATGAGCGAAAGATGGGGATTGCGCCTCGGCCTGTTCAGCGATTTTCACTTCTCTGACGACTTTATCGTGGCGGTCAACCCTGGACTGGACGTCATGAACGCAAACCTCGGTTTGAGCTACCACTTTTAACCGCAGAGGCTGGCGAGGCCAGCACGGACTTCCGATCCAACCTCTGGATCTGGCGATTGAAGGACGTGTAGCCGATAACCGTTACAGAGCACGACGACCTTAGCCCCGGCCGGCCCCGGCTTGCTCAGCCCACTTGCGGTAACAGCTTGCGCACCAGGCCGAGGGGGCAATCAATGTTCGTTCAACAACGGCTGGCTCTCGACTACGGAATGTCTCTTCTTCATCTTGAGAAATGGGGTCTCGAGGTATCGATAGGAGAGTGCCGCCGCAAAAAAGGTCAATCCGACAGCCAAAACCGCCTTCAAGTAGTAAATCGGACTGGAGAATGACACGTAATGTCCCAGCAAGGTGGCGGACACGTAAATGGCGAATTCATGATAGACATAAAGGCCAAATGAGATACGCCCCAGATAGACGGCCCATGCGGGGACATGCTTCGAATGAATGCCCAGAAATGCCGCGATGATGAAGGCAGACCCCAGAGCGATGAGGGCATATGCGCACATGACTTGCCAACTTGAGGTGGAATCGAGGGCGCTGAAATGGGCGAGTGTAAGGTAGGAGGCGCAAAGCCAGCAAGAGCAACAGCCCACGACCAGCAGCAACCGGTGCCAGGCCGCGAACGCGGGCAAACGGTGTTGGAGAACGATACATAGTAGGATTCCGGCGGCGAAGCATTCGAATTGAACGAGGGAGTCGGTCCAGATGCGGGGATCCGAAGCTGAGGCCTTGCCCAGATAAAAGAGGCAGGCATTGGAAAGAAGGAGAAGCGCAGCACAAAACCCATAAAGCGCCTTGCGGTTAAAGTACTTTACGACCCACGGGGCGAACACGTAGAACTGCTCTTCGACAGAGATGCTCCATAGCGGACGCACTGGATTTGTCACATAGCCATGGAAAGCGGTATTCCAGGCACCCAGGAAGATAGCAAACCAGCCAATCCTGGCGACATCGGAGGCATGCCCATCAGGGCCGAATGAGGCAGCCACGCCGAGGGCTAGGCCGAAGTAATAGAGGGGCCATATTCGCAGAATACGGCGAATGTAGAACTGCTTGACCTCGACGGAGCCGGCAGTATCGCGTTCGCGAATGAGTAACTCGCAAATGAGATAGGCGCTTAGGGTGAAAAAGAGACTGAGGCCGTACCTAAAGACATCGTGCAGTATGAAAAAGGTCGGGGCGAAACCCTTCAGCAGGTGGGTGATTCGGGGATCGTAGAGTGGGGGGAGGACGTGGTGAATGAAGACGAGCAGGAATGCGAGAAAGCGGACAACGTCGAGTTCCGGGCGATAGAACCTTGTCCCCCCCGAGGTCTTTGTGGCTTCCATCACCTAAATCCCCTCGCTTATGTCGCTTATCATCACAATCCTATCAGAGGCAATTCGGGATTCCGATTTGTCTCGAAGTAGGAAAAGGGCAATCGCCTGGACACGTCTTGGTGTCGCTGAGGGGTTTTCGATTAGAACTTCTGGAGCGCAACGTGCCGGATAAAAGCGCAGACATTCAACGTCACTTCTATTCGAAAATTAATTGAAGAATAAACTCAGGCAATCAGAGCGTGACGAAGATGCAGACTGCCAAGCCTCGGCATCGCCAGAATCCCGGTGGAGAAGTACCCCCAACGTCCTGGGATACCAAAGTAACCTTCATTGGGATCATCGTGCCGGCTCCTGAAAATAAACCAGTTGCCAAACGATCGTCACATCAGATACATTTACAAAAAACCTTAGGGTTAATAAGACAAAAAGAGAACCACGCAGCCCGGAACTTCCTACTGATTTTATTGCTCTCTCCTGGGCCGATCGTAACCTGCGATTGATAGCCTTCAACTGACACCGCAAGGGCAGAGCCAAGACAATTGCCTATTTCTTCTAAGAACCAAATTAAACGGATTATCAGGCTGCGGGATTAAGGAAAAAGGAAACTTTCTTATGATTCAAGTTGCCCCAGTGTTGCGTCGCGATGCCGCGCTAGCCATTGCCTTTTCGATGATGTTGTTTTTGCAGCCAGGTCTGAGCCAATCGGTCAACGTGCTCACGCAACACAATGACTTGACCCGGGACGGCGCGAATCCGAACGAGACGATCCTTGCCACAAGTAACGTGAACGAGAGTTCTTTCGGCAAGGCTTTTTCGTTGCCGGTGGATGGTTTTATATACGCGCAGCCCTTGTATGCTTCCGGCGTTGCGATTCCAGGTCAAGGAACGCACAACGTTCTTTATATCGCGACCGCACACGATAGCGTGTATGCGTTCGATGCGGATTCTGGGACACAGTACTGGCAGGTTTCCCTCGGAACTCCCGTTCCAAGCTGGGCCATCGCCACGGAAAACATTCAGGTTGAGGTCGGCATTATCAGCACGCCTGTGATCGACCCGAGCAGCGGCACCCTTTACGCAACCGCCAAAACTTATGAGAACAGCGTACAGATATACCGTCTGCATGCACTCGATATAACCACCGGCGCGGAAAAATTCGGCGGCCCGGTAGAGATTGCAGCAACCGTTAGTGGATCGGCATCGGACGGCGACAACGGAATCGTGACCTTTGCCGCAAAGCAGCAGCTCCAGCGGCCAGCCGTCACGCTGGTGAATGGAATCGTATACTTGGCGTTCGGTTCTCATGAGGACCACCCGCCCTACCACGGGTGGGTGTTGGGATACGACGCGAAAACCTTGCAGCAAGTCCAGGTATTCAACGACACGCCCAATAGCGGACAAGGGGCAATTTGGATGGGAGGGCAGGGGCTTGTTGCGGACGCGTCGAATAATGTCTACCTGATCACTGCCAACAGCACCCCGAACACAGGCGCTGGCACTGGTGATCTTGCCACAGGAGATTATGGGGAGAGCTTCCTGAAGCTCGTCCCCAGCGGTAACTCCTTGACCGTGGGGGACTACTTCAAGCCCAACGATTACGACTATATGAACTCCGAGGATATCGATCTGGGATCCGGCGGAGCGTTTGCCATTCCCGGCACCAGCTACATTGCCGGAGGTGGGAAGTTCGGCAGGGTCTTTCTTGTCAATACCAACAACATGGGCGGACTTGACGTGACCGCCAATCAAATGGTCCAGGTGTTTCAAGGCGAAACCAACGGGTTGTGGGGCTCGCCCGCGTTTTTCAATAACACCATGTATGTCTGGGGAGCGAACGAGCCGCTCCATGCGTTTCGCTTTGTGGCAGGGCTCTTCAATCCCTCACCATCATCGCAAAGCGCCTACTCCAGTCCATCCGGACAGACCAGCGGCTCTGTGTCCGTATCTTCGAACGGAACCACTCCGGGTACGGCGATTGTCTGGGCGACCACTCCGACAGGAGATCCCGACAGTTCGACTGTAGGCGGGGATCTGTACGCATTCGATGCCACCAATGTCTCGAACCCGATATGGAGTACGACACTCAACGAGTCACGGGACGGCTTCGGGAACTACGCGAAATTCGTACCTCCAACCATCGCTGACGGCAAAGTCTATATTGCGACCGATTCCAAACAGGTGGCCGTCTACGGTCTGCTCTCAGGATCGGTTACCCTAAGCAACCTGACCGAGACTTATAACAGCGCGCCTCATGCCGCCACGGCGACCACTACACCGAGCGGCCTGACGGTGATATTTACTTATACCGGCACCAGTGGCACGATCTACGGCCCGTCGGCGACCGCGCCTACAGCCGTAGGGACCTACGAAGTCGCCGCCAACATCAGCGATGCGAAGTACACCGGCACGGCAACCGGAATCCTGACCATAAATAAGGCCTCGGCGAGCGTGACGCTGAGCAACCTGTCGCAGACCTACACCGGCTCACCTCTGTCAGCAACAGCGACCACGGTCCCGAACGGGGCAGCTGTAAAAATCACCTACACCGGCAAGAGCGGGACGACCTATGGCCCGTCAGCGACTCCTCCAACGGTGGTCGGCAGTTACACCGTTGCCGCAGCGATCAGCGATCCAAACTATTCGGGGGGAACGGCCAGTGGAACACTGGTTATAAACAAGGCCTCGGCGATAGTGACACTGGGTGGTCTGGCGCAAATTTACACCGGCTTGCCATTGTCGGCGACCGCCTCTACAACGCCAGTTGGCCTTACGGTTACCATCACATATACGGGCACGGGCGCCACAACCTACGGTCCATCGTCGACGGCGCCGACGCTGGCAGGCAGCTATACAGTTGCCGCTGCCGTCAGCGATCCGAACTATGCAGGTAGTGCGAATGGAACGCTGGTAATCTCCAACAGCGTGCTCACGCAGCACAATGACCTGACGAGGGACGGCGCCAACCCGAATGAGACGTTCCTTACCACAAGCAACGTGAATGTGAATTCCTTCGGCAAGGTCTTTTCGTTGCCGGTTGATGGCTACGTGCTCGCGCAGCCTTTGTATGTTCCGGGAGTTGCGGTACCCGGTCAAGGCACGCACAACATTCTTTATGTTGCGACTGAACATGACAGTGTGTACGCGTTCGATGCGGACTCGGGAACACTCTATTGGCAGGTTTCTCTAGGGACACCCGTTCCAAGCCCACCGGCCCAGCAACTCGCTATTCAGGTCGAGTTTGGCATCACCGGTACGCCGGTGATCGACCCCATCAGCGGCACCCTCTACGTGGTTCCCGTCACCTATGTGAATGGGTTGAAGTCTTACAGCCTGCACGCCCTGGACATAACTACGGGCGCGGAAAAGTTCGGCGGCCCCGTCGAGATTTCGGCCTCCGTTAGTGGATCTGCTCCAGACGGGAACGGCGGGATTGTATCCTTTTACCATCATGGGGCACTCCAACGGGCAGCCGTCACGCTGGTGAACGGAGTGGTCTATTTGGCATTTTCCTCCTTTGACGAAGGAAGCATTCCCTACCACGGATGGGTCCTGGGGTATGACGCGAGCACGTTGAAGCAATTGCAGGTATTCAACGTCACGCCCAATGGCGGACATGGGGCAATCTGGATGGGAGGCCAGGGCCTTGTTGCCGACTCATCGAACAATCTCTACATGATCACCGCCAACAGCATCCCGAACACGGGCCCCGGCACCGGTGATCTTGCCCCAGGTGATTATGGGGAGAGCTTCTTGAAACTCGTCCCCAACGGTAACTCCTTGACCGTTGGAGACTACTTCAAAACCAACGTTTTCGATCGTTTGAACGCACACGATGAAGATTTGGGATCTGGCGGAGCTTTTGCCATTCCCGGCACCAGCTACATCGCTGGAGGGGGGAAGGATGGTCTCGTCTATCTTGTCGATACAAACAACATGGGCAAGCTGGACATGACCGCCGACCAAATGGTCCAGGTGTTTCAAGGTGAAACTCGCGGATTATGGGGTTCACCGGCGTTTTTCAATAACACTATGTATGCTTGGGGAGTAAACGAGCCGCTCAAAGCTTATAAGTTTGCCGCAGGCCTCTTCATTCCTTCACCGTCATCGCAAAGCACCTATTCGAGCCCAACAGGAGAAACCAGCGGTTCCGTGTCGGTGTCTTCGAACGGAACCACCGCAGGCACTGCGATTGTCTGGGCGACCACTCCGACCGGTGATCCCGACGGTTCGGCCGTAGGCGGAGATCTGTACGCATTCGATGCCACCAATGTCACAAAACCGATATGGAGTACGGCTTTAAACGAATCCCGAGACGGCTTCGGAAACTACGCGAAATTCGCAGCTCCAACCATCGCCAACGGCAAAGTCTATGTTCCAACCAATAACACCCCTGGATCGATAGTGGTATATGGTCTGCTCTCAGGATCGGTTACCTTAGGCAACCTGACCTACACGTATAACGGCGCGCCTCATGCGGCCACGGCGACCACTACGCCGAGCGGCCTGACGGTGATATTTACTTATACGGGCACCAGCGGTACAACTTATGGCCCATCGGCAACCGCGCCTACAGCCGTGGGAACCTACGAAGTTGCCGCCAACATCAGCAATGCGACGTATACCGGCACGGCAACCGGAACCCTGGTCATAAATAAGGCCTCGGCGAGCGTGACGCTGAGCAACCTATCGCAGGCCTACACCGGCTCACCTCTGTCAGCAACAGCGACCACAGTTCCGAACGGACTGTCGGTAACCATCACCTATACCGGCACGAGCGGCACGACCTATGGCCCGTCAGCGACTCCTCCAACGGCGGCCGGCAGTTACACAGTTGCCGCCGCGATCAGCAGCCTAAACTATTCGGGGACAGCCAGCGGAACACTGGTTATAAACAAGGCCGCGGCGACAGTGACACTAGGCGGTCTGTCGCAGGTTTACACCGGCTTGCCTTTGTCGGCGACCGCCTCTACAACGCCAACGGGCCTGACGGTTACCTTCACATATACGGGCAAGGGCACCACAACCTACGGCCCATCATCGACGGCGCCGACGCTGGCAGGCAGCTATACAGTTGCCGCTGCCGTCAGCGATCCGAACTATGCGGGTAGTGCGAACGGAACGCTGTCGATCTCCAACAGTGTGCTCACGCAGCACAATGACCTGACCAGGGACGGCGCCAACCCGAATGAGACGATCCTCACGACAAGCAACGTGAATGTGAATTCCTTTGGCAAGGTCTTGTCATTGCAGGTTGACGGTTACGTGCTCGCGCAGCCCTTGTATGCTCCGGGAGTTGCGGTACCTGGTCAAGGCACGCACAACATCCTCTATGTCGCGACCGAACATGACAGCGTCTATGCGTTCGATGCGGATTCGGGGACACTCTATTGGCAGGTCTCTCTAGGGAAATCCGTTCCAAGCCCACCGGCCCTCTATCTCCCTATTCCGGTTGAGTACGGCATCACCAGTACGCCGGTGATCGACCCTGTCAGCGGCACCATCTACGTTGTCCCCATGACCCTTGAGAATAGTCAGCACGTTTACCGCCTGCACGCCCTCGACATAACCACCGGCGCGGAAAAGTTCGGCGGCCCCGTCGAAATTGCAGCCTCTATCAGCGGATCTGCTCCAGACGGCAGCGGCGGAATTGTGTCCTTCAATGCAAATGGGGAACTCCAACGGACAGCCGTCACGCTGGTGAACGGAGAGGTCTATTTGGCATTCTCCGGTTATGACGAAGGAGACATTCCTTACCACGGATGGGTATTGGGATATGACGCGAGCGCGTTGAAGCAGTTGCAGGTATTCAACGACTCGCCCAATGGTGGAGGGGGTGGGATTTGGATGGGCGGCCAGGGCTTTGTTGCCGACTCGTCGAATAATCTTTACCTGATCACCGGTAACACCGTCGAAAGCTCGGAGAATCTGGCCGGCGATTATGGAGAGAACGCTTTGAAGCTTACTCCCAGCGGCAACTCTCTGGCCGTAGCGGATTATTTCAAGCCCTGGAATTACGACTGGATGAACTCAATCGATAACGATTTGGGCGCTGGTGGAGCTTTTTCAATTCCCGGCACCAGCGACATAGCATTCGCCGGCAAGCAAGGCGTAGCCTATCTTTTGAATACCCAAAAAATGGGTGGGTTTGACCCACCATATGATGGCGGAGTTTTGCAGGAGTGGGCAGTCGACGGCGGACAATGGGGGTCCCCAGCTTTTTTCAACAACACCATGTACATCTGGGGAGTAAACAATCCGCTCCTGGCGTATCAGTTCAACGGCAGCCGCTTCACTACTACCCCATCTTCGCAAAGTGCTTACTCTACCCCCGCGGGACAGACAAATGGCGCGGTATCCGTCTCCTCGAACGGAACCACCCCAGGCACGGCGATTGTCTGGGCGACCGCGCCAACAGATGATCCGAATACTTCGACCGTCGGCGGCAACTTGTTTGCCTTCGATGCTACCAACCTTGGAAACTTGCTATGGAGTACGACACAGAATCCTTCGCGAGACGGCTTCGGAGGTTTCTCAAAATTCGTACCTCCGACCATCGCCAACGGCAGGGTTTACGTTGCGACCAATGACAGCCCCGGACAGATAGCTGTGTATGGGCTGCTGTCAGGCGGGGTCACCCTGACCAACTTTACACAGACTTATACTGGTTCGCCTCTTCCGGTCACAGCGACCACAGTACCGAGCGGGCTAACGGTGAACATTACCTATACCGGCGTCAGTGGTACCACCTATGGTCCGTCGACGGTTGCACCTACGGCGGTTGGGACCTACGCGGTTGCCGCCAATATCAGCGATCCAAAGCATACCGGCACAGCGACCGGCACTCTGGTGATCAACAAGGCGACGCCGACCATCACCTGGAACGCGCCAGCTGCGATCACGTACGGCACGGCGCTGACCAACGCTCACCTTGCCGCCAGATCGCCGGTCACCGGCAGCTATGTCTACACGCCGGCGTTGGGGACAGTGCCGGCGGCAGGATCGCAAACACTGTCTGTCACCTTCACGCCGACCGACACTGCCGACTACACCAGCGCGACAACTACCGTCTCATTGACCGTCGGCAAGGCTACGCTGACAGTGACTGCCAACAACGCGAGCCGTGCATACGGTGCCGCGAATCCGACATTTGCCGGCACGATTAGTGGATTCGTCAGCGGTGACTCGCAAAGCGCGGTGAGCGGCGCAGCCTTGCTTTCGAGCACGGCCACGGCCTCGTCCGCAGTCGGTTCCTACCCAATTACCGCCTCGCTTGGAACGCTGTCGGCCACCAACTATAAATTCAGCTTTGTAGGCGGGATGTTGACGATAAGCAAAGCTACGCTGAAAGTGACGGCCAGCAACGCGAGCCGAGCCTACGGTGTCGCGAACCCGGCCTTCACCAATACGATCACCGGATTTGTCAACGGCGACACGCAGAGCGTAGTAAGCGGCGCAGGGTTGCTTTCGAGCACGGCCACGGCCTCGTCCACAGTCGGACCCTATCCAATTACGGCCTCGCTCGGAACGCTGTCGGCGGCCAACTACGGGTTCAGCTTTGTAAACGGGACACTGACGATAAGCAAGGCCACGCTGACCGTGACGGCCAACAATGCGAGCCGTGCATACGGTGTTGCGAACCCGGCCTTCACCGATACGATCAGCGGATTTATCAACGGCGACACGCAGAGCGTAGTAAGCGGCGCAGCGTTGCTTTCGACCACGGCCACGGCCTCGTCCGCAGTGGGTTCCTACCCAATTGCCGCCTCGCTCGGAACGCTGTCGGCAACCAACTATGGATTCAGCTTTGTAAGCGGGACACTGACGATCAGCAAGGCCACGCTGACCGTGACGGCCAACAATGCGAGCCGTGCATACGGCGTTGCGAACCCGACATTCACCGATACGATCAGCGGATTTGTCAACGGCGACACGCAGAGCGTAGTAAGCGGCGCAGCCTCGCTTTCGACCACGGCCACGGCCTCGTCCACAGTCGGACCTTATCCAATTGCCGCCTCGCTCGGAACGCTGTCGGCGGCCAACTACGGCTTCAGCCTTGTGAACGGGACACTGACAATAAGCAAGGCTACGCTGACCGTGACGGCCAACAATGCGAGCCGAGCATACGGTGTTGCGAACCCGACATTCAGCGATACGATCAGCGGATTTGTCAACGGGGACGCGCAGAGCGTGGTAAGCGGCGCAACCTCGCTTTCGACCACAGCAACAGTCTCGTCCACGGTCGGAACCTATCCAATTAAAGCCTCGCTCGGAACGTTGTCGGCGGCCAACTACGGGTTCAGCTTTGTGAACGGGACGCTGATCGTAAACATAGCCACACCGGCTATCAGTTGGAGCGTGCCCGCGGCTATCACTTACGGCACAGCACTCAGCGCAACGCAACTCGGTGCAAGCTCGACCGTGGCCGGAACCTTCGCCTACACGCCCGCATTGGCAACGGTGCTGAAGGCCGGATCGCAAACACTATCGGTCACCTTCACTCCGACCGATACTACCGACTACACGACCGCAACAGCAACAGTCCCACTGACGGTCAGCCCGGCCACACCGGCCATCAACTGGAGTGCGCCGGCGGCCATCGCCTACGGCACGGCTCTCGGGGCAACACATCTGAACGCCACCTCCGCAGTTACCGGCTCTTTTACTTACAGTCCGGCAGCCGGAACGGTCTTGACTGCAGGCCCGCAGAAACTCACGGTTACCTTCACCCCAACCGATACCGCCGACTACGCCGCGACAACCTCCAGCGTCACGCTCACCGTGAACCAGTCCACGCCCACGATCAACTGGTCAGCTCCGGCAGCCATTACCTATGGCGCCGCGCTGAGCGGCATCCAGTTCAACGCGATTTCTCCGGTTCCGGGCACCTTTATCTATAGTCCGGCGGCCGGAACTGTCTTGCCTGCAGGCCCGCAGAAACTCTCGGTCACCTTCAACCCAACCGATACCGCTAACTACGCCACGGCAACCTCCAGTGTCACGCTCACCGTGAACCAGTCCACGCCCACGATCAATTGGTCGACGCCAGCGGCGATCACGTACGGGACCGCGTTGAGCACAACACAGCTCAACGCCACATCCCCAACCGCAGGCACATTCATCTACAGTCCCGCTGCCGGAAGTGTTCTCGCTACCGGCTCGCATCAGCTTTCGGTGACCCTGAGCCCAACGGATGCCACTGACTTCGCCAACGCGACGACAGCCGTCACCCTCACCGTGAACCAGCAGCCGCAGACGATCAGCCTTTCATCCAGCACCCAGGCGTACGCGTCGGGGGTAATGTTTGGGACAGCCTCGCTCGGCTTGAATGCGACTTCGACTTCAGGGCTTCCTGTTACCTTCAGCCTCGTCTCTGGGCCGGCAACGCTCAACGGCACGTCGTTGACGATTGCCGGCGCCGGCACGCTCGTGATCGCCGCCAACCAGGCCGGGAACGCGAATTACCTTGCAGCGTCGCCAGTGACTGAAAGCATCATCGTCAATAAGGCTCTACCAGTCGCCGCAATTGCCGCCAGCGTCAACCCGATCCTGGTGCAGAATTCGGTCACGCTGACCGCGACCACCGCTTCGGCAGTGGGCACGCCCACTGGAACTGTGACATTCATGGATGGCACGACGCCTCTGGGCACGGGCACACTCGCAAGCGGCGTTGCCACACTCACTACGTCGAGCCTGTCCGCCGGCGCGCACACGATCACCGCGTCCTATGGTGGTGACACGAACTTCCTTCCCGCAGCCAGCACGCCGTTGGCGCAGTTGGTCCAGGACTTCTCCTTCACTATCTCCGCGCCCTCGGTCACCGTGGAGCCCGGAGGCACGGCGGTCTTCACCTTCACTACGGGCCCCATGAATGGAGCCACATTCCCGTCTGCGATCAACCTGGCTCTAAGTGGATTGCCAGCCGGAGCCAGTTACAGTTTCTCGCCGGCCACGATTGCGGCCGGTGCCGGCGCAACCGCGGTGACATTGACCGTCGATATCCCGCAGACGCAGGCTAGCGCACGGTCTCTCACACTCCATCCCGGCGCACAGGTTGCGGTAAATCACCGCGGCGGCCCGGGCAGCGGCAAGGCAGGCAGCCTGGCTGGCAGGCTGGCGCCGTTCTCGCTAGCGCTGGTGCTGTTGCCATTTGCAGGCCGCCTGCGCCGCACCGGAAAACGACTGGGCCGGATACTGTGCGTGTTGCTGCTGTTGACCGCCGGCATAGCCGCTGCAACCGGGATCAGCGCGTGCGGCGGCAGCTCCGCGGGTGGCTACTTCGCGCAGCCGCAGCAGAGTTACACAGTCACAGTAACCGGAACCTCAGGCGCCCTGTCACACTCCACCACAGTCACCCTCACCGTTGAGTAACAAGGAGTCGGATGAGCAAGATTAGATGCGTTCGCCGCGGGGTGATCCTCGCGTGCGCGTGCCTGTTGACCGGAACCGTACTTTGGGCGCAGAAGAATGCTGCAAGTGCACCACAATCGCATGTCTCCACCGACCTGTCAGTCACTTATTCAGTGGAGCAGGCGAAACTGGCATCGGGAACCTGCGGCTGCTTCTGGCTGCAGGGCGGGGGTGTGGATGGCGCCGTTACGTTCTGGAAAGGCCTCGGCTTGGCCGCCGCCTTTGCCGGCGGGCATGCCGGCAGCGTTGCGCCTGGCGTGGATGTGGACAAGGTTGCATTTACGGCCGGTCCTCGCTATACCTATAACGCGTGGAAGGGCCACGCCGCAGCCACAGACCAGCACCGTCTGCAAATCTTTGGCCAAGGACTTTTCGGCTACGTGCACGGTTTCGACGGTGTCTATCCTACCGCTGGTGGAGTAACGTCGAGCGCCGGATCGCTAGCCATCGAAGCCGGCGGAGGATTGAACCTGTTCTTCACCAGAAGACTCGGCGTGCGCTTGATCCAGGCGGAGTATGTAAGGTCGGCGCTGCCCAACAATGGCTCCAATGCTCAGAACGACACGCGGCTTTCCTTCGGCTTTGCATACCATCTGGGCGCCGGCGCCCCGCCTCCTCCGCCCGCAGTTGCACGTTAAAGTGCCCCGGAAGACTGCGGCGTCAGCAGGAGCAGATGTAGCGGTACACTCTTGCTGCGAGCGGAGCAAACGATTTGCCCTCGATCGTTGATACTGAACGCATTCGACAAAACCCAGGGCGATCCCTTTGGCAGTAGCGCATTCAGGTCGGTCATCCGACCGTCCCGCCACAAGAAGGCGTGCCGTCTGCGGGCGTCAATATTCGATCCGCCGACCACGTCGCCATGGTTGTTCATCCCGGACGCCTCGCTTGGATCGCTTCCTAATGTGCCAAGGTCCTGCATCGTGCCGTTAGAATACAAAAATGCATGCACCCCATCGGGAGTATCCGCGAAGCCCGCAATCTGTCCTCGGTCATTAATCGTCCTCGCGCTACTGGTGACTCCATGGGGTAATGTTCCGAGATCCTTGATCTTTCCGTGCTTCCATAAAACGGCATGGTTGGATTTTCCTTCAACGTCAGCCACGCCGGCAATTACGCCACTATTGTTGATGGCGTAGGCCGAACTCGATTTGCCGGAAGGAAGCGTGCCGAGGTCGGAAGCTCCGGAACTCGAAGTCACAAACGCGCGGCGTGCGCCGTCGGTGGCACTCGCAGTGCCGACCGCCATGCCTTTGTCGTTCAAACCCAGGACCCGGCTGTCTCGTCCACCCAATCCGGGAATTCTCCGAATGTTCCCACCATGCCGGATGAAGCCTTGTGTGGTCGACAGGCTGTCGACAGGATTGTTGCTTGTATTCATCCAACCGGCAATATCACCGTGCCGATTGATCGCACGCGCGATGGTGTTCGGATAGCCCGGTACGTCTTCGACTATCGTGGTTTGACCGCTGCGCCAAAGTGCTGCATGCACGGTGCCGTCCGTCTTCTTGATCCAGTACGCCACAGTGCCATCGTCGCTCAAGGAAACATTCACATCGTCGGCAATTCGGGCAAACTCGCCGAGATCTTCGATTTTGTAGTTGGCGGTAACCGATGATGACGTTGTATCCGATTTGTTCTCCGACTGCGCCCATGCCGGGTCGATCGGAGCGAGGCCCAAAGTAATGCAAATCCCTAGAACCATCGAAATGTAAGGTTGGAAACGACGCGCCGAATTGGCGGAGAGTTGAGAATTAAAGGGTGCAAGGGGCAAGACGACTCGCATGTTGAAGATGATAATTCAATGCTCCAGGATGACGAAGCGTATAACTCCTGAGGTCTCGCTGGAGCATTCCTCCTATTCGCCCGTCCAGAACCGCTATAAGGAGCTAAAGAAGGTTGAACCTGGCTGAATTTGTCCAAATAGTGCGATCCCCGATGATGCGGGTCCGGGTTATTTCCGCGAAATCCGAACTCGGAACCCAGTCGATCTGCGAATGCAGTGTGAGGGGTCTGTCTGTATGAAAATATTTCTTGTAGGCAGCAATCCAATCGGCAGCCACTTCGTGTTGGGCAGTGTGCAAATCAAGATCGCCAGAACAGACCAACTGGTGGAGACGTTCTTCCAAGGCATCTTTTACATGAGCATTCCACGTCTGCGATCGATAGGGCTCCGGCCATAAGTTTTGCAGGTTCTCCGCACCACCTAATCCAGGGGCAATCAAATAATCGATTTCATAGTCGCCGGCCCGAGCGTTCATGATTCCGTACTCCCGAAATACTTCTTGACGCATCGAATCCGATACCTCTCGAACCACATCTTCATGTGCCATGGAGCAAACCTCGCTCATTGCAACGCTTCGTGTGGCGCCGGGCGTAAGGTCGCGTTCAGGTAGTGCTGCCCGCCCCAACGGCGCCAAGCTTGCGTCTCCGCCGCGCGGGACCGTGCGTAGAAGAATCAACCCGCAAACCAGAACGAGGGTCAAAGCAGACGCGCAAATGGCGCCGGAGTGCGGCGCGCGAATCAACCGCAGAAACCACCGCCAGGAATGAACCTCAGACAGGTCCGCCATCTCCGCCAATTGAGCCCGCAAGAATGCACGAGAGCCGTCCGACGGAGGCAATTGGGAATCGAAAGACTCCCTTTGGTCTCGCACAAAGTCGGCGATGGCCCCCTCAATTTCGGCCATCCGCGCGCGGCAATTCCAGCAGGCAGCGAGGTGGGAGTGGACCACACCTGCTCGACGGCGCGGAAGTTCGCCGTCAGCAGCTTGAAGCAGTTCCTGGTCAGAGATGTGCAGATCCTCTATCAACACTGCTTTACCTCCCGTCCGCACGGATCAGCCGTGCAATCGATCGCGTCAGCGATGTCGATACGGTTCCAAGAGAGATTCCGAGTACTGCAGCAATTTCACGGTAGCGGAGGCCTTCCGCGCGCAGACGAATGCAATTCTGGTCCGTTTCCGGGAGGGCCTGGACAACGGCCAGCAGCCGGCTCCGCCTTTGAGCAGAGGACAGATGTTCTTCCGGGTTCGGAGAGGGGTCAGACTGCTTTTCCACCACTCCTTCGCTGGGCTCCATCGTGTCGCATCGGTTCTTGTTCGCGTACCGCTGTTTGAGAGCGAGGTTATGCGCCACTCGAAAGATCCACCCGCGGAGATTGCTCCTCGAACGTCCCATTTGCAGATGCCGGAACAGCGACAGGAAAACCTCCTGGGTCACCTCTTCGGCGTCGTGCAGCGATAATCCAAACGACAGCGCGTAGCGCAAGAGCGGATCGCGGAATCGATCGAAGAGCCGCATCACCTCATGCTCAATCTCCGACGGCTTTGCCGAATGCGCGGAGGCAGGAGCGCCGGGGAAGGAAAGCTCGTTGATCGATTCGATTGGAATCACCCTTTGGTCCATCTATCTATATATTCCATTCTCTCCGCTTTTGTTCAAGGTTTCTAAAGTGTGAACCTCAAGCCCCCGCAGCCTGAGAAAGACTGAACAGATCGGCGGCCAGCGGAATATTCCAAGTGACAACGTGAAACACTGGACTCTCATGCTATCGAGGGAATCCCTGCTGGAGACGTCCGCAAAACCCTGGCCAGCAATTCATATGTAATTCTAAGGAGACCGACCCTGCATGAAGAGATTTACGGCTCTCTTATTCTTGATTTCCATACCGTTGTTCAGCCAAAGCAATAGCGGCGAATTGCGTCTCAAAGTGACCGACCCCTCTGGTTCGGGCCTTAGGAGCACGGTTGAGCTCGTCAGCCAAAGCAACGAATATCGCAATGCATTCACTACGGATGAGCAGGGCAACCTGGATGCCAAGCGCCTGCCCTATGGAATCTACCAGGTTCAGATCCGAGCGCAAGGGTTTGCTGAGGATTCTGAGACGGTTGAAATCCGTTCAGCGCTTCCCTTCGATCGCACGATTCGGCTCAAACTGGGTTCGGTTTCCGAGTCGGTCAAGGTCACCGCGTCCGAAACATTGGTCGATCCATACCGCGCAGGCTCGGTCAATGAGATAGGTACGGAAATGATTCACAATCGATTGACCGCGCTGCCCGGCCGCTCCATGCAGGACCTGGTGAACTCAGAGCCTGGCTGGCTTTACGAAGGCAATGCGGTTCTCCACCCGCGCGGATCGGAATATCAAACGCAATTTGTTGTGGATGGAATCCCGCTCACCGACAATCGCTCGCCAAGCCTCGGCCCGGAGCCTGCCGAAGCCGACGACGTTGAATCGCTCGCGATCTATACCGCCGGAATTCCCGCCGAGTTTGGAAGAAAGATGGGCGGCGTCATTCAAATCAATACGCTCAAAAGCTCAGATCCTGGATTTCACGGGCAACTCACTCTTTTCGGCGGTACCTATGCCACGGGCGCGATCAATACTCAGGATCAATACACATGGAAGGGCAACACGCTGGGCGTGAGCGCTTCCGGCAACATGACGGGCCATTATCTGAACCCCGTTGTCCCAGAGAATTACGCCAACAACGGCACCACCGGCAGTTTTTCGACGAACTACGAGCGGGATCTAACGCAGAAAGATCGTCTCACCTTAATTGTCCGACATGAACTTGCGCGCTATGAGATCCCCAACGAACTGGTGCAGCAGAACGGGGCATGGTTGCCCAATTCGAACAACGACGTCGGCTGTCCACCCGTTTCGGCCCCAGACGAGCCTAGCGACTGCGTTTTCATTCCTGGGGGACAGCTACAGACAGGCGACAACTTTGAAACCATGGGGAGCGCTTCCTATCAGCACATTTTTTCCGCCGATACGATAGGCTGGCTGCGATTCATGGGCCGGGACAACTCCACTGACTTTCATTCGAATCCGGCGTCCTGGCCTCTCATTGCAACCCAGCACAATGACTTCAAGGAGATTTACTTCAACGGTAGTGTCGCCGTCCATCAAGGCAGGAACGAATGGAAGGCGGGGGTCGAATCCGACGCGATCTTCCTGCACGAAAACACCAGCTACGTCATGGCCGACTGCGCCGACCTTTCAGACTCTCAATGCCCGATCACCTTAGGCATCTTCGACACTGGCGCGACAACTTTTGCCTTTAGCGGCACCCGCCCAGATCTCGAGCAATCTGCCTATATTCAGGACTTGATCCGCCTCGGCAACTGGACGATCAACGCAGGCCTGCGATGGGACCACTACCAGTTGCTGTTAAACCAAAACGCGGTTAGTCCGCGAGTGGCAATGTCGCGCTACTTCCCCACACTTGGCCTGAATCTTCACGGCTCCTATGACCGCATCTTCCAGACGCCTTCCTTCGAAAACATTCTTTTGGCCAGTTCTCCAGCTGCCGAATCTTTGGACACCAGCGTTCCCGCAGTGCAACTGCCAGTCCAGCCCTCTCACGGCAGCTATTATGAATTGGGCTTGACGAAAGCACTCTTGAATCGCCTGCGAGTCGACGCGAATATGTTCCGCCGCGATGTGAATAACTACGCCGACGACTCTCAACTCCTGAGCACCGGGATAAGCTTTCCCATCGCGTTTGAGAAAGGCATTCTCTACGGTGCGGAAGGGAAACTGGAGGTTCAAAACTGGAGAGGCTTTTCCGGCATCGCGAGCTACTCGTACATCGTGGGTAATGTTTGGAATCCGGTAACTGGCGGTTTGCTTCTTGGGGATGATGCCACGGCCGCAGTGACCCAGCTTACCGGACATTTCCCCGATTCGCAGGACCAGCGGCAAACGATTCGCGCACGAGTGCGTTATCAGGTCGCCCCGCGCTTGTCGTTAGCTCTGGGGAGCGATTACAACAGCGGACTGCCGTTTCAACCTGATTTAACTCCCCAGCAATATGCCACAGAATACGGTCCAGTGGTGATTAATCATCTCAATTTCGATCGAGGCCGCATCAGTCCGTACCTGGCGGAAAATGCTTCGGTGGGAGCTGACCTCTACAAGCGGGAAAAATACTCAGTGAAATTGCAGGCCGACGCCCAGAACCTGAGCAACAAACTCGAAGTAATCGACTTCGTAGGACTGTTCTCCGGAAATGCCATCGGGCCATCCAGGAGCTTTTCCCTGCGCCTGTCAACTGAATTTTGATGTCTCGACTTTTTTCGAGCAATCAATGCCCCCTTCGACTTTAGTGGGTGAGCCATGCGTAGCTGGAGCCGTTATAGCTGCATACCACGACAGCCGTAATACTGCCGCCGCTCTTGTACGCCCCCATATATGTGGGGCTGTTCGCATCGCTGACAATGGCTTGCTGACCCTTTATCTCAGAGGTACAACTCGGCAGTCGGGTTCCCGCCGCACTATAAACGACAGAAGGGGCGGATGCCTTGAATACGGCCTTGCCTGGAAATGTTGCATTTCCACTCGAATCTATCGTCACGCCGCCATTCAGATTTTCGGTCGTCTGGGTCGCGGAAGTGATGTTATTCCACTCCCGGAGGACCGTAGGGGGTGATCTAAGGGTGATCGCCCCGCCGCCACCAATTTTTACGAACTTGTTTCCAACGATCGTCACATCGTTGAAGCTCATGAACGAGTCTTCCTGGTAAATACCGAGGCCGACATTGCTGATGTCGTTGTCAAGAATGTTGGTGTCCAACGATGTAGCTATGCCAGACTGCGAAACCATATCGATGCCACGAACAGAGCTGCCTGCGCCAGATGTGCGAGTGGAACTTGTGATCGTGTTACCGATAATCGTCGTGCCGATCAGTTGCCCCGGCGTTCCGCCATCCCCACGCCCGATTTTAATTGCCGAACTGTCACCGGTTGAATTCTGCATATCAATCGCGTTATTGGCGATCAAAGTGTTTTGCAGAAGGGGCCACAGGGTCATGGTCCAAGCAGCGCCGCTCGCGGCAGTCGCAGAGACCGCGGAAGGATTGTTAATTGCGATTGCAGTCATGCTGTTGGCAAGTACCGTTGCGTTGGTCACGATGTTGCCGGTGTTTGCGAAGTCGGTTGTGGAGACGTTCGGGACTCCCACCAAACCATTGAAGCTGCCGGCGATATGTTTTTGATGCGCGTCAAACGTTCCAAGGTATACCGCCGTTGTCGGTGAGCTCGTGAGAGTCGCACCACCAGAACAATAAGAGCCGTACCTCGCTGGGTGGTCTCCTTTAGACTGGAGTGTTTCAGACACGGCGAACGGATTGACAAAGGACATACTCGTGGCGGTGTTCGAGTAAACGATAAAGGTGCCGCTATTCCCCCCGTTGGCCGCACACGCGAGCGTGAACGCCCAGTTTTGATACTGGTTAGTCGTTAGGCCAGTCATGCCGGCAACCACCATCAGTGGCGGCGTCGCAGAGACTCTGGGCTGAAATGTCAAGGTGGTCAACGATCCGCCTGCCGCGCTGAACGTCTGCGCCGATTGCTTGATAACCTGAGTTATTGCGCTGCTCAGCGGTGGGTAACCGGCCGCCATAATCGCCTTTTGGTTGACCTGTGTGAGAGGTGCCCCGATTCTGCCGGGGATAGTGATCTGGTTTGTCGCGATAACGTCATTGATAGATGAAAAGTAGTTGGGCGGTCCAATGGTCACCGAGCCATTGATGCAACTGTTGCCCGTCATGGTGATATTGGACCCCATCAACTCCCCAGCGCATTGAGAAGTCCATACATTGTTTGTGACCGTCGCGTTGTAGAAATTCCCCGACAAGGTCAATCCGTAGTTGGTCCCGTTGTCGTTCATGTGGTTGTTGCTAAAGGTGAAGTTGCGTACCCAACCAAGCCCGCCCGCGGTAATTTCTGTAACATACCCAACTCCCTCGCCGGATATGGTTGGGTTGTTGAAAATGTTGTCGGAAATGTCCATGTCGAACCCGGACGTACCCGGATACCCGGTGAAGTCATAGGTATAGATTGCGTCAGCGTGCCTATCTATTACTCCCACCGCCCCTGCACCCCAATTGTTGAACACATTCCCCCGAATCACAAGGTTATGATCCCAGCCGCTTATTCCAATCACATTTCCGCCGGTGTTGAGGAATTCGTTGTTCAGGATATAGATGTCATACGGGAGCGGGTAAGAGTTGAAGCCCTGGACCACGATAGGAGTATAGCTCCAGTTCTGAAATTTGATATTCTGAATTTTGACGTCGTGGGCCGCGTTGACGCCGCTCTTATTACTGCTAATCTCTATAGCTGGATGGCAATTAAGTTTGTGGACGAGGCAGTATGCTCCGCTGGGCGTGTTCGCCGAGTTGCCGTCAAGAATACCGTTCTGAATGGTTACATTGCTGGCCGGGGCATCGCCGACGTAAGTTGCGAAGAAGCCGCTGGGGAATTTGATCGGTGAGTAGGGCGCGATTTGAAT
>Ga0182012_10000351_pt1 | contig 52343 bp, 37 predicted proteins | sample 612S2SmetaG_FD_120486 | JGI IMG/M metagenome (GOLD analysis project Ga0182012, IMG submission 120486) | Permafrost microbial communities from Stordalen Mire, Sweden - 612S2S metaG | ecosystem: Environmental > Terrestrial > Soil > Wetlands > Permafrost | place: Sweden: Stordalen | collected... | reverse complement strand
GCGGTAGTTTACCAGATATACCACCAGCATGCCGAAGACGATTGCCAGTTGATTGACGGCGACCAGCCGTCCACGCCAGCGCGCGGGGGAAGACTCCCCAATGTAGAGCGGACTTATCACGGAAGCGGCGCCAATTCCGATGCCACCGAGGATGCGAAAGAGAATGAACATCTGGAATCCAGAGCTGGCAGCCGTACCGATTGCGGAAAGAAGAAAGCAAATGCCGGAGAGGACCAGCAACCTGTGACGGCCGAAAACATTGCTCGTAAAGCCGGCCAGGGAAGCGCCGAGAACGCATCCCGCCAAAGCAGAACTTGCTGCCCATCCAGTGGCGGCAGGCGTCAGATGAAAATGAATTTGCAAGAGCCCGATTGCACCGGAGATTACCGCTGTGTCATAGCCAAACAGCAAACCTCCAAGCGCGGCGACGCAGGTGATGAGAGTGAGATAGATCGGCGCCGATGTGCCGTGCGGGGGGATTTCCGCCGGAGGGGTTTGAATGCCGCGGACAACGCTCATATCGGCGATGTGCCTCAAGGGGACCGGGATGGAGCGATTACAGCACAGCGCAAGCTTCGGCCGCAAGGCGATCCGGTCACTACGAGTGTGCCTGATTGACTTCACATTGGGCCATTGCTGAAATGACAAGTTATATATCTCAGGTGAATCGAATGCGCAAATGGACATAAGAATGAAGCCGCCCTGTGGAGAGGCGGTGAGGAACTTGCGGACGCCTCTTGACCGCAAGCAATATGCGTTGCCATACTGCAGCACGAGATGAACTTGACCAGCACTCTGAATCTCGCGATGCAGGTTGCGTGAATCGATGCCGTGACCGAGTGGCTCCGGCTTGCAGCAGAAACAACAGGATGGGACCGGCGATGAGGAGATGCCGGAGGGCGACGGAACCGATGACGGGTGGTTCAGGAAGGGCTGTCTTGCATTTCAATCGAGGAACTGCGGGATCGGAAACCCGCTGATGCAGCAGAATCAAGGCCAACTTCCGCGCGGTTTGGATCCAGATGCCTTCCAATCTTCGATCACCTGGAGCGAGTGCAAAACTCGACAGAACCTATCCAACAGAAAGGTAAACCCGCGATGCCGAAGCCTCCGCGCAAACTCCATTGTTATTACAATTGGCTTTCACGAGAAGGTCTGACGTGTCCCTCTGAAGGATGGCTGCCGGCCATTCAACGTGCCGGCTATGACGGCATACAGCTTGTCGAGCCGCTGGAGATCGATCTGGTTTCTGCATGCCGCGACCTCGGCCTGGGAGTCTGCGGCTGCGGCCGCGTCAACACACCGGACGATGCGATGCGGCTTGCAGAACAAGGAAGCCGCTTCGGGCTAGAGTGCGTCACCCTTCATGTTGGTTGGGGAATGGAAGATGACGAGTATGCGGGCAAACTCATCGAGGCAGTACTTGCCGCGTCAGAGCAGTCGTCGCTGCAGCTTTACATCGAGACACATCGTGCAACAGTTTTTCAGGACATGTGGCGAACGGTGCAATTCATTCGTAGATACCCTGAAGTGCGCTTGAATGGGGACTTTTCCCATTGGTACACGGGTCTGGAGATGGTCTACGGTGGTTTTGAAAAGAAGCTGGAGTTTATCCAACCTGTGATCGAACGCGTCCGATTCTTACATGGGCGCATCGGAAACCCTGGCTGCATGCAGGTGGATATCGGCGATGTCGAGAATGCCTGTGCATTGCCTTACGTCCTGCATTTCACTCAAATCTGGACGGCTGTTTTCGCTGCTTGGATGAAGCAGGAACACAATTCGCCAGTCTTCTGCTTCACAACTGAATTGCTAGCCCCCGATATTTACTACGCCAGATTGTTTCGTGGGCACGAAGAGTCCGATCGGTGGCAGCAATCGCTGGTGCTGGCAGAACTGGCAAGGCGTTGCTTTGCAAACGCGCAGAAGCAAGGGAGCGGGATTGGCCTCATTTAGCCTGTTGGCTTCAGAGCGCGAGTCTAGAGCGAAACCAGAGTAATTGTGTCCTCTTGAGTTTTGTGCAGGGTCGCCGCTCCCTGATGGTCGCATCGACTTGAGTGCAGGGGCTCCGGGATACATCGACTCTGGTTTCGCTGTAGCTTGGCAGAGGGGCTTCGCCAGTCAGTGCGGGCTGCAACCGGGAATGCGTGTTTGAAGCGGATATGCGCCTCGTAAGTGATCGAAAATCGCGGACAATTCGAAGCCGTGCGGCGGACGCGCAGTCAACTCTAGTGTGAGGATTATGTACTTACAGCTTTATAGTGTTCAAAACAGATTTTTCCCCAAATATCCATGTATTATTCAATCCGTGAGCAATCGTTGCTTTCGAGCAGGATGAAAAGCTGTTAGTACAGGTGGGGGACGGATGGGTGATTCCGCAGAATTGCTGATTGCAGTGATGAAAACGCTGCCAAGCGCCAGGGTAACGGTATTCGGAGACTACTGCCTCGATGCCTATTGGGACATTGACGACGGCGCTTCGGAACTCTCCTTGGAGACTGGATTGGCAGTTCGCCGCGTGAAGAAGCAGCGCTATTCTCTTGGCGGAGCCGGGAGCGTGGTTGCGAACCTGACGCAGATGGGCGTGGGCTGCGTGCGCGTGGTGGGGCTTGCGGGGGCCGACATGTTCGGCGAAACACTGCGCAGCCTGCTTGTGTCTACTGGAGCCGAGACTTCGGGCTTTCTGCTGGACACGGCTTGGGAAACAATGGTCTATGCGAAGCCGTTCTTCGGGGCGCGAGAAGACAGCCGAATTGACTTCGGGACGTTCAATCACGTAACTCCGTCTGTTCTGGACCGTTTGCTGGGCGAACTGAACACGGCCATTGAACAGAGCGATGCAGTGGTTCTGAACCAGCAAGTGCCGGGAGGGGTTTCTTCGCCCGCCTTGATCAAGCGGATCAATGAACTGATTGCGGCTTATCCGAAGGTCACTTTTCTGGCTGATTCAAGACACTATCCAGGGGACTACGAGGGCGCCGCGCTCAAACTCAATATGAGCGAAGCAACAAGATTGCTAAAGGAAGAAAGCACTGGAACCGGGAGCGATGAGCGGGCAAGAGACATCGCGCTGCGAGTGAACCAAAAGACGGGGAAGCCGTTCTTTCTTACGCGGGGTGAGCGCGGGCTCGCAGTGGCGCTGGATGGACAGGCAACGCTGATTCCCGGGTTACAGGTGATTGAGGCTGCCGACCCGGTGGGGGCAGGCGACGCGGTTGTTGCAGCCCTGGCAGCGGGACTCGCTGTCGGGGCTCCGGCCTTTGCGGCTGCCGCCCTGGCAAACGCCGCGGCGATGATTACTGTGAAGAAAGTGCGGACGACCGGCACCGCATCTTCCAGCGAGATTCTTGCGGCCATACCGGATCTGAATTACATCTTCAGTCCGGAGTTGGCGGATTCGCCACGTCACGCTCATTACCTATCCGGCACAGAGATTGAAATTGTGACCAAGTTGCCCGGCGACCTCGTGATCAGGCATTGCATCTTCGATCACGACGGCACACTTTCGACGCTCCGAGAAGGCTGGGAGCAGATCATGGAACCGATGATGGTGCGAGCCATTCTCGGTAAGCAATACGATCTTGTCGGCGAGACGGAATTTGAGCGTGTTCGCGAATCTGTAAAGCAGTTCATCGATCGAACTACGGGCATTCAAACTCTTGTGCAGATGCAGGGACTGGCTGACCTGGTAAGGAAATCGGGATTTGTTTCATCCAACGAAATACTGGATGAGCACGGCTACAAGCACATCTTCAATGTGGAACTGCTCGATAGAGTGAAGGCGCGAGTAGATAAGTTGAACAGGGGCGAACTGAAGGCCAGCGACTTCCAAATCAAAAATGCACAGTTGCTGATGGAAGAATTGCACGGCAGGGGTGTAAAGCTCTATCTCGCCAGCGGCACGGACGAAGCAGATGTCATTGCAGAAGCAGAGGCAATGGGGTACGCCCATTTCTTCGAGGGGCGGATATTCGGCGCAGTGGGCAAGGTGGATGTTGAGGCGAAGAAAGTTGTACTCGAGAACATTATCCGGGAGAACAATCTCTCCGGTCATGAATTCGCGACCTTCGGGGACGGCCCGGTTGAGATGCGAGAGACTCAGCGGCGCGGCGGGTTATGCATCGGCGTGGCAAGCGACGAGTTGCGGCGATTTGGCCTGAATCTCTCCAAGCGCAGGCGTTTGATCCGGGCTGGCGCGGACATCATTATCCCTGACTACAGCCAGCTTGCTGCGCTGCTGACCGCACTTCAACTGGGCAAGAGCGAAGGCGCCATGCACACAGGAGAAGGATTGGTGACGCAATGAAGATAGACGAACCCAGGATATTGAGTGTTGCGGAAATGCGCGCGGAGCGGGACCGGCTGGTGGCGGAAGGGAAGCAACTCGTCTTCACAAACGGGTGTTTTGATATCCTTCATGCCGGCCACGTTTCGTATCTGACGTTTGCCCGCAATCAGGGTGACGCGCTCGTCGTCGCAGTGAACACCGACTCGTCTGTGAAAAGGAACAAAGGCGATAATCGCCCGATCAACAACGAGCAGGACCGCGCGTATGTGCTCGGCTCTCTGCGAGCGGTGGACTACGTCGTGTACTTTGCCGATAAGGAGCCCAAGGAGACCATTGCGCAGATTCTCCCGCAGGTGCTTGTAAAGGGCAAGGACTGGGCACACTACGTGAGCGGGCGCGAAGTGGTTGAGGAGAACGGGGGGCGTGTGGTTCTGGCGGACATGGTTGAGGGCCGCTCGACAACAAACACCATCGAACGGATTCTTCAGGTCTACGGAGATGAGGGGCAGAAGAATGGCTAAGCAAATTATTGTTACCGGTGCAGCTGGGTTTATTGGACGCAACGCGGTTTGCGAACTCAATGCCAAGGGTTATCGCGATCTAGTCCTGGTGGACACGCTTGGCCGCGACGAGAAATGGCGGAACCTGCGCAATCTGCGATACGAGGATATTGTTTCGCCCCAAGCATTTCTCTCGCAAATTGATGGCGGCCGTTTTGCGGACATTCAGGCGATCATTCATCTGGGCGCTTGCAGCGCAACCACCGAGCGAGATGCGGACTACCTTCTGGAGAACAATTATCACTACACGCGGCGGCTTTGTGAATTCAGCCTGAGCCACGGCATCCGGTTTATCTACGCATCCAGCGCGGCGACGTATGGAGATGGTAGCCTTGGGTATTCAGATGAGGATGAAGTTACAGCGGCTCTCAAACCGCTGAACATGTATGGCTATTCGAAGCACATATTTGATCTGTGGGCTCTCAAGAGCGGGGCTCTGAAGCAGGTTGCGGGGTTGAAGTATTTCAATGTCTTCGGCCCGTTTGAGGATCACAAGGGCGACATGAAATCAGTGGTTGCGAAGGCCTACCGCCAGATTAAAGCAACCGGCAAAGTGCAATTGTTCAGGAGCTATAACCCGGACTATGCAGACGGTGAGCAGATGCGGGACTTCATCTATGTGAAAGATGCAGTGGCCGTTACGCTTGCCTTTCTGGAGGATCCGCAGGCGAATGGTCTCTTCAACTGCGGCAGCGGTAAAGCAAGAACGTGGAAAGACCTGGTCACGGCCGTCTTTCACGCACTGGGCGCGCCGGTGAACATTGAGTATATTGAGATGCCCGAAATGCTGCGGGGCAAGTATCAATACTTCACAGAAGCCAGAATGGAAAAGCTGCATGCGGCAGCCAACGTGGCGCCGTTTCACAGCCTGGAAAATGCAATCGCCGACTATGTTGAGACCCATTTGAACAAGCTGGAGCAGGAATGATGAATGACCGCGCAGGACAACTCATGCACGACAACGCTGAGGAGTTAGCCAACCTGCTGGCGCAGGCATCAGGCTTTGCTCCGCAGGTTGCAGCCGCCGCCAACAAAATCAGCAACGCCTTGCGGCAAGGAAACAAGCTTCTGGCCTGCGGCAACGGCGGAAGCGCCGCTGATGCTTCGCATTTCACGACGGAATTTGTATGTCGATTCAACAAGGACCGTCGTCCCTACCCAGCGATCTCACTTGCAGCACATGGGGGAGATCTCACGGCGATTGGAAATGACTACAATTTCAACGACGTGTTCGCACGCCAGGTGGAGGCCTTTGGTCGGCGCGGCGATGTGCTGGTTGTCTTTTCAACCAGCGGTCGCAGTGAGAACATCCGTCGAGCTTTACTGGCCGCTGCAAAATGCGGTGTTGCGACCATTTCGTTCCTGGGGAAAGACGGTGGCACCTGTACTGGGCTGGCCGAAGTCGAAATGCTCGTACAGAGCAAGACGACCGCGCGAATTCAAGAGATGCATCAACTGCTGCTGCACACAGTTTGTGAGTTGATTGAAGAGCAACTCTAGAAGGGGAATCGCATGCTCACCGAGGGAAATATCTTCTGCCAGCCTTCATGGGTCATGCAAAGCAACTCTGTGGTTATGTCCATCACGCAGAGTGGCGCCCAGATGGCGCCTGTGGACTTCGACCTTCCCGGCAACCAGCGGGTGCAGCCTTACTATATTTCACCCTGGCAGCGCGAAGGGTACGCGGATTTCGATGGACGGTCGGAGGGCCCTCTTCGCGGAGACTTCTTCTGCTTGCCGTTTGGACACGCAGGTCCGAAAGACGGAGTACACCCCCATGGCAGGTCCGCAGGTTCCCGTTGGTCGCTGAGCGGCTACAAGTCACGCGGCAAAGTGCATGAGCTTGATATTCATATGGAGAATGCGCTGAGGTCGGCGAACATCAGGCGTCAATTCTTTCTGGTGGACGATGAAGCCGTCGTCTACGACCGGACAACAGTCACCGATCTGGAGGGAGCCCACACGTTGGGCCACCATGCGGTGCTGCGGCCGCCGTTACGAGAGTCGGCGTTGTTGTTATCAACAAGCAGGCAAGTATTCGGCATGACCTACCCAGTAGCATTCGCCGATCTGGCCGAAGAGGAGCATCAATCACTTGCCATCGGTGCGCTCTTCGACGATTTGTCATCTGTAACTTCCATATTCAGGGACACGGCAGATGCCGATTGCAGTGTTTATCCAGCGCGTCGTGGATTCACGGACCTGTTGCAGGTTGCAGTGGCCGCAGATGCCGGACAACCTGCGTGGTCCGCGGCGGTGAATACGGAGGAGAACTATCTCTGGTTTTCGTTGCGAGATCCTGGGTTATTGCCTTCGACAATTCTGTGGTTTGAGAATGCAGGACGACACCGGCCGCCATGGAGCGGCCGCAATGTATCGATCGGCATGGAAGACGTCTGCAGCTTCTTCGATCTGGGAAGCGAGGTGTCTGGCGAAGCGAACGCATTCACGAAGAGGGGAATCAAGACCGTTCACGATTTCGGAAATGGCCTTCCGTTGAGCATTCCCTACGTACAGGGTGTTATACAAACCCCCTCTGGATTTGGGCATGTTCACTGCTTCTCGTGCGGAGATAGCGGGGTGACATTTGCAGACGAAGCCGGACGCGAAGTATGCGGCGCATTGCGGACTCACTTTGTATTTGGGGAGGAATTGTGAGAGAGGCATTGTTCATCCCGTTGGAATGCGATCGGTGTTTCTCGCATGTTGTGGCGTCCTTTGAGACTTACACCATTGATGAGTTGAATAGGACTTCGGCGTTTTGTGAAATGGATGGAGTGTTGTGAAAGTAAATGGAGTGGTTGTCAGAGGCGCAATGGTCGGAGCGTTGGGCGGGTTGCTCTTCGGGTTCGATACAGCGGTGATTTCCGGAACAACCGGGGCACTCACGCAGGTGTTTCAGCTTTCGCCCCGTGACCTGGGATTTACTGTCGCCATTGCACTGGTTGGAACCGTGTTTGGCGCGATCGTGGCGGGACCGCTCGAAGGCCGCTACGGCGGCCGGGCCATGCTTCGATTGATGGCGATCTTCTATCTGCTGTCGGCAATCGGATGCGCGGTCGCTCCGAGTTGGACCATGTTGATGGTTGCGCGATTCTTCGGTGGCATCGGCATAGGCGGCTCGTCCGTCATTGGGCCGGTCTACATTGCGGAGATCGCTCCAGCGAGGCTTAGGGGCCGCCTGGTTGGGATGTTTCAGATCAATATCGTTGTCGGAGTTTTGCTGGCTTATCTTTCCAACTACCTGATATCGCGGGCAGCGTTGGGAGACCTTGAATGGCGTCTCGAATTTGGCGTTGCCGCGCTTCCAGCGCTGTTTTTCTTTCTCCTGCTGTTCACCATTCCCAAGAGCGCTCGCTGGCTGGCAGCGAAAGGACAGGTCGCTGAAGCCAAAGCCGTGTTGGAGAAGACGGGTTCTGAATGCCCTGACGATGAGTTGAAGAGTATTTTATCGGCGCTCGACGAGAATCAATCGAGCTCGACAGAAAACCTGTTTCAGAAGATGTACAGCAAGCCCATTTTCCTGGCGGTGTCGATCGCAATGTTCAACCAGCTGTCTGGCATCAATGCGATTACCTACTATCTGAGCGGCATATTTGTCTCAGCGGGTTTCAGTAAGATCTCCGGCAATCTGCAGGCAGTCGCGTTCGGCCTCATGAACCTTTTCGCGACATTGCTGGCGATGTCGGTGATTGACAAGATCGGGCGCAGGAGGCTTCTTCTTATCGGCTCGGTGGGCACAGCGGTCAGCCTGGCGGGCGTGGCGATGGTCTTCTTCAGCGGAGGCCACGCCAAGTTGCTCTTGCCGCTGCTGATTGTCTACATCTTCTTTTTTGCGACCTCGCAGGGCGCTGTCATATGGGTCTATCTCAGCGAGGTGTTTCCGACCCGCGTGCGCGGCAAAGGGCAGAGCCTGGGAAGCAGCACGCACTGGGTGATGAATGCACTGATTTCCGCTGCCTTTCCGGTCGTAGCAAAGTCGTCCGGAGGGTTTCCGTTCGTTTTCTTTTCGATCATGATGGTTATTCAATTCATTGTCGTCAAGGCTTACTATCCGGAAACGAAGAACACCTCGCTTGAGGAACTGCAACATCAACTGGGCATGTAAGCGATAGAGGGTCTGGGCAGACATGTTGTGTGTCCCTGCCGGTATGGGAGACAGTGGGGACTCTCTGATCTGCCCTGGAGGATTTTCGATGAAGCATACTTTCCATATTGGGGCGGTTCAACTGGCTTTTGCCGCATCCCTGGTGTTTACGGGCTGCATTGCGGCCCAGAGCGCGGGAGATGCCCATCTTCCGCCTGAGTCTCGCGCAGTGATGGAGCGGCTCTCAGGGCTGCGGCAGTTGCCGGACGGTATATGGAAGATACATGCCGGGGATTTGCCTCACGGGGAAGCGGTGGACCTGGACGAAAGTTCATGGCAGCCAATCGAGTCAGGGGGAAAGACCACCGATGAAGCGATCTGGCTGCGCCAGACGTATCAGGTGCCGGAAACGCTGGACGGTTACGACCTGACGGGATCGCGCATCTGGTTTGACTTCCACTCACAGACAAATGGCCCTGTGCCGCAGATCATCTACTTCAATGGCAGACGCGTGGCGATGGGCGAAGAACTGGAACCGATCATTCTGCTTGACCACGTCAAGGCCGGCGACAAGGTTTTGGTTGCCGTGAAACTTCTGCATACCGCGGATGTAAAGAGAATTGAGGGAGCGCACCTGCGCATTGAGTTTCCTGAGGGGCGCCCGAGTCCCGAAGACCTGCGCCAGGAATTCCTTTCAGCCGAACTACTTATCCCCTCTCTTGCGCCCGGTGACGGTCCGCAATTGAAGACGCTGAACAGTGCGATTCACGAGGTAAATCTGGACGCTCTCGACAAGCGCGATCAAGCCGCCTTTGACGCGAGCCTGAGGTCTGCGCATGCAAAGCTCGAACCCCTCAGACCGCTCTTGCAGCAGGCCACCTTCCACGTTACCGGCAACGCGCACATCGATGCCGAGTGGCTTTGGCCCTGGACTGAAACCGTGGACGTTGTGAGACGCACGTTCGGCACTGCGCTGCAGTTGATGTATGAGTATCCTGACTACACATTCACGCAATCTGCCGCGGCATACAACGAATGGCTCGCAGAAAAGTATCCGGATCTGAATAGAGACATTGCACGGCGCATCAAGGAGGGCCGCTGGGAAGTGGTCGGCGGCATGTGGGTTGAGCCGGATCTGAATATGCCGGATGGTGAATCGCTGGTGCGTCAATTGCTAGTGGGCAAGCGCTGGTACAAGAACGCATACGGCGTGGATATACGCGTCGGCTGGAATCCGGATTCATTTGGCTACACGTGGCAACTTCCGCAAATCTACAAGAAGAGCGGCGTGGACTATTTCGTCACGCAGAAGATGATTGTGAACGACACCAACCAGTTGCCGTTTAAACTGTTCTGGTGGGAATCGCCGGACGGTTCGAAGGTGCTGGCTTACTTTCCGCATGACTACTTTAATGCCAATCTGACCCCGGAGCGACTGTCGAGGGATCTGGTTACTGCGAGAACTCGCGCGCCCGGAGAGACGGAGATGATGGACCTCTATGGGGTGAGCGACCACGGCGGCGGCCCCACGCGGGCCATGCTCGATGAGGGCTTTCATTGGGCCGGACCAGGGCATGTCATGCCGAAGTACGAATTCGGAACGGCGCAGTCTTTCTTCTCGACGATTGAAAAGCAAATCGCTCCTGACAGCCCGGAGTGGAACTACCAATCGATCGCCAAAGGATATACAGCTCCACCGGCTGCTGAAGGCCGCGTGAGCATACCTACATGGAAGAGCGAACTTTATTTTGAGTATCATCGCGGCATCATGACGACCCAGGCCAACCACAAGCGGAATATGCGAGATGCCGAGATCGAAGTATTGAATGCGGAGAAATGGGCGTCGCTGGCGTGGCTGAATGGAATGAGCTATCCGGGACCGGAACTGGTAGAGGACTGGAAAAAGGTTCTCTTCAACCAGTTTCATGATACTGCTGCGGGCTCGGGAATTGCAGTACTTTACAGGGACGCTCAGAAGGACTACGACGTTGTGCGTTGGTCGACAAACGAGATTGACGCCAAGGCGCTGGATGCCGTGACTGAGAGGATCGATACCGCTGCAGCGGGAAAAGGTGGAGATAGCCAGGCGATTGTTGTCTTCAACCCGCTCGGATGGGCGCGTAGCGGCGAAGTGACTGTTCGTTTGCGTGGCTATCCGGGTGGGTTCTCCATACGTGATCCGAGCAGCGGAGAAGTGTACCCGAGCAGTGTTCTTGCGAAGGACGTTCGGGATGGTGTTGAGGAGTTTCGAATTCCCGTCGCGGATGTGCCGGCACTCGGATACAGAACACTGCAAGTTCTTGCGGCCGGTAAGGGAGAGCGCGGGAACCAAGTCAGATCCATCACGAGAGAGGTGACGGACGGCTTTGTGCTGGAAAGCGACGCGCTCCGAGTTGTCATCGACAAACAGACCGGATGCGTTACGAGCCTTTATGACAAGCATTCAAAGTTTGAGACGCTGGCGGAGGGAGCCTGCGGCAATGAATTGCAGGCCTTCAGAGATACTCCAAAGGAATACGATGCCTGGAATATCGATCCCGGTACTCTCGATCGAGCGCCGACGCTACTGACACATGCGGACAAGGTGGAACGAGTAGGAGGCAACTCGGTTCGAGTGACCAGGAACTGGCAGAGCTCAACCTTCGTTCAGACAATCGCGCTTGACGCGCTGGAGCCGCAGTTGGATGTGGACAACGAGATTGACTGGCACGAAACACACGTGCTGTTGAAGGTGGCTTTCCCGCTGTCCGCGTCGGGCCCGTTTGCGACGTATGAGATTCCTTATGGGACGATCGAGCGCCCCACCACGCGCAACAATAGTTGGGAGAAGGCGCAGTTTGAAGTGTCCGCCTTGCGCTGGGCTGATCTTGGCGATGGCAAGCATGGCTTGAGCGTGATCAACAACTCAAAGTACGGCTACGACGCTGTCGGCAATGTGCTGCGCCTCTCGCTGCTGCGCTCCCCTACATGGCCTGATCCCGAGGCGGACCGTGGACCCCATCACTTTCAATACGCCATCTATCCCCACGCAGGCACATGGAAAGACGCGCTGACTGTGCGCCGAGGCTATGAATTCAATTACCCTCTCACCGCGATTGTGACGAGGGCCCACACGGGCTCATTGCCGACTCAATATTCTTTCGCGTCGATTGCGCAGGAGAATGTCGTGCTAACGGCGGTGAAGAAGGCAGAGGACGCGAGCGGTCTCATTTTTCGTGTCTACGAGTGGGCCGGAAAGGACTCGGTCGTCGAGCTTCATGCGCCGCCGGGAGCGACTGGAGCAACCGTGACCAACCTCATGGAGACCCCCGAAGGCGGCCCAATTGAACCGAGCAATGACATTTTCAGGGTTCCCATTCACCCGTACGAGATCCTGACCATTCGAGTGGACTACCCGCACAAGGAACCGGACGGCAAGCTTCGCGCGAATGCGATCCAATGACCGTTTGGAAAAACCTGAATCGCGCCTGCGCAATTGAGGACCGTCTAGATCTTCGGGGACTGTTCAGTTCGCGTGGATTCACGAATTACAAGTTCATGCGAGTGCAGAATCTGACGAGGCGGAAGATCGGGATTCTCGATGCGTTCAAGGAGCGCCTTCACGGCCGAGCGGCCTAACTCGCGACAGGGCTGCCGGACAGTGGTGAGGGATGGGGAGAGCATCATCGCGTATTGAACATCATCGAAGCCGGCAACCGCAATCGTCTCGGGAACGTGGCGCTTCAGTCGAATCAAGGTTCGAATCAGGAGCGCTGCTGTCTGATCATTGGAGCAGACAATTGCGTCCGGTTCCACGGCGCGAAGCAGTTTCTGTACGAACTGCGTGTCTGCCGGGTCGCCAAAGTGCGCAAGCTTATGGTTCAGTTGTATGCGATGACGGCGAATTGCTTCACGACATCCCAATAGGCGCAAATCCGTGGTCGAAGGGAAATGGGGGCGGGCCAAAAAGCAGATGCGCCGACGATTCTGATCAATCAAATGCTCTGTAAGAGCGATGGCTGCCGCCACATTATCAATACCCACCAGGTCAAACTGACTGCGCGAAGGGAATTCACCAAGGTCACGGTCGAGGAGCACAAGAGGAATTGAATGTTGAGTGAACTCATCGGCGATGCGTCGATTCCATAGCTCGCGATCCGGAATCGACTCGATAGGCGCCAACAGAACACCATCCACCCTCTTTTCGATGAATTGCGTGCAAAGCTTCAAAGCATCTTCTCCCGAGCGAACGGGAGTTGCTGCATCTCCCCACAGCACGCTGCAGCCGAGCGACTGCGCCGAACGCGTAATCTCATTACAGATTGGATCCAGGATCTCTGTATTTCCCAGGCCGGGCACGAACAGACCGATTGTTCGCGAATTTGAAGGTTCAGCGGTGCGAGGCAGCACGACATAGCTCCCGGAACCGGCGCGGCGAGTGATGATCCCCATCTGTTGCAGGTCACGCAGAGCTCGGGAAGCGGTAGGGCGGGAGACCTTGTAGTGAATGCATAGCTCGGCTTCACTTGGCAGGCGTTTCCCGTTTGAGAATTTCCCTTCGAGGATCTCACGTTGCAAAGCACTAAAGACAATTGCGTACTTACGAACAGTTGTCATTACAGATAGTGTAGCAGCGTCAACAGGTCGGCATCCGCGTAAATCCAAGACTGTGAGGGTCTAATGGCCTTTCATTCAGGCGCAAAGGACAAGCTGATAGTACAAGACCGCGTAGACTGCAATGCGCCATCCAGCATGCTCAAAAAGCGCCCGGCACGGGCATGGGAAACAAGCGAATGGCCTTGATCCATTCAAGAGTGTCGACCGGGACCACGATCAACACATTCTGATCCTCACAATGGGATTGAGAGACAGTGCGTGGCGTTTTGTTCCCCATTTAATTCCTGCCCCTGACTTTGAAACCAGGGAAGATTTCCAGTGGAGTTGTTCCACCAGAAGGCGCTCGCTACATAGGAAGTGTATTCGTCATAATTAAAGGTGTTGCCCTGGGTGCTGAAGAGCCCGTTGTCGCCGTTATCGGTAACCCCGCCAGTATTTCCGCCTGCAGACATATCGACACAGTTCTCGTGGAAATGCACATTCTGAACCAAGTGAGTTCCATAGAGGCCGGTTCCACGTTCTTGCTGGATGAGTACAAGCCCGTTGCCGGGGGGAGCCGATGTGATCGCGTTGTTGAAGATCTCAACCGTTTTTTCATTGACACCGCCCGACGCCGCGATTTGGATCTCGCCGCACCAAAGCCAGCCCGTACAGTACAGCGCATTGGCGTTATTATGCACGAGGTTATGTGCAATGACCGCATCCCACGAGATCTCGTGAAAAATGCCGCCACTCCAGTTGTTCTCGACACGATTGAATTCGACGTCGGTGGTCTGGTTGTCGATGTCAGTCCAAATTCCCGGCCCATGGTTGTCGTGCACATAGTTATAGCTCGTCACCAGATTCGTGGTGCCTGTGCACTTACCGCCTCCCGCTTCAAATTGTGGATCGACTGCACCGGTGGGATTGTTGTGAGCAATCTCATTGTCGGTAATCGAAATATTGCTTCCCCCAAATCCTCTGCCACCCGTGCAGGCATAGCCTTCCTCAACATTGTCATGCAGATAGTTTGCAACTACGCGGGTGCCGCTTCCGCAGACCAGCACACCTGCGTTGCCATTACGGGCGATCTCATTGTTTGCGATGATCCAGTTGCTTGATTGACTCGCGCAGTTACTTACAGGCGCATCCTGGATTGGCGCGTTGTAGTTTTGAATCACCAGATTCTGAATCATGACGTTGTCGCCGCCGCCCAGGAATGCATGGATCGCAGTCCCTCCGCCATCCAACGTGGCGCCAGGCTGACCCACATACCGATCTCCACTCTTCGGAGTGATTTGCAGTGAGGTATAGGTGCCGGGCGCAAAGCAATATGTTGTTCCCGCTGGATGATGCGCGACGATTGTATTCACGGAATCGGTGGGATGGAGGAGGACTGCGCTAAACGGACACGAAAGCCCCTTCTGTGGTCCCACAGGCACCCGAGGCCCAACAAAAGAGGGAGGGTCAAAATCCTTCCCACGTCCCGATTGAGCATTCGCGTGGCCTGCCTGAATGTGTGCTGTATCCGAATCAACTCTCTGTGGAGGCGTCACGGACAGGGCAGATTGAACCTTCCCATTGACTGTCCCAAACGCCATCTGAGCATGAGCGATTTGACTTGTAAACACGACACAGAGAAGCAGTGGCCTCACGCAACGAAATTGATCGGGGGCTGGCCTTCGACTTGCCGTCCTGGTAGCTTGCAGTGAGTTCACGTGGTTCATACTCTGCTCCTTTGAATGAAATGGCTCCGCGGCATGTGGTGAGAGCTCGAGCGATTGGCGGTTCCAGATTCAACGCTGCAACCTGACCAATGACAAGATGTTCAGGGTGTAGACATTCGCTGGCGCCTGCGGCGGATCACTCAGTTCGTGCGTGCCTGGTGCGGTTGCGTAGTACTCGATTGTGCCGTCGGTCGCTGCAAACGGCCCTAACCTCGCGGCGTAAACGTTGCGTCCCACATGGCTGGCATCCGACTGACTCCATCTCTGCAGGCCTGGGCGGCGCGTCATAAGCTTGACTGGAATCGTTTGTTCCTGGCCGGGACAATGAATGAATAAACGGAGTGAATCGCCCTGGGTCAGAATGGAGGGTCTGGTGGGGATGAAGAGACGCGCCGGATTAGCGTCCGCACTGGCGATTGCCGATACGTAGGCCTGATCCATCGCGGGCGGGAGCACTCCGAGAAACTCCTTGATGGAAAGCCGCAGCCGTTCGAGCGTGATACGAACGAACTTGTTCTGCATGGAGGCAAGCTGCCCCAGATCGTTGCGTGTTGCAATCACTGCCTGGTACTCGATCATCGTTCGCCTCGCGAGGGGAGCAATCGCGAGCCACAGAGGCACTCCTTGATCGACAATTACCTTTCGCGCTTCGTCGGGCTTTGCTGCCTTCCTCAACTCCACTGCATTTTTAAAAATCGCATCGAGCTTGTGGGCCTCTTCATACGCGTCGCAATAGGGAACCATCAAGCCGACACAACCTGCGAGATAGCCGAGGCGCTCGCGCTCGAGAGGCGAGCCGGCGCGTTCCACAAGATTGCGGAAGCGCTGAGCAGTGTCGCGCTGTTTGGCCAGGTCGGCGGGATCAAGCTCTGACGCGGCGTAGTCAAAGCCTTCATCGAAGTCTCCTGTCAGTTCAATTGTTTGCGCGAATCCGTCTTTGCTGTAGACGCCGTGAAATGCTGTTTCAATGGCGCGATTGCTGTCGCAGTCATCCAAGAGAGCGGCAAGCTCAGCGGCCCGCGAACCGGAGGCTTGTGTCGCACTGAAGTTGCGATAGTGCTCAGAGGCGGTGAGTTCCCGATTCCAGCACGCTCGCGAGAAATAGGTTGCGGTCGGGTCCGCGATGCGATGACGCCAATGAATTCCAAGCACACCCTGACAGCCGAGACTCTGCGCCTTCTTCAAGTCCGCCTGGAAATGGCTGGCGCGGAACTGAGGAAACCACATGGACGGATCGTCTTCGATCCAAGGAACGGGCCAACGCTCGCGACTACCCAGCTTGCCGAAAGCATCGTGGACAGGGTCCCATCCTACCGTGTCGTTCAATGCGGAAAAGACGATGTCCTCAGGCAGACGCTGATGAAGCGACTCGAAGTGACGGGCAACGCCGCCCCATCCAGCCAGAACGAGACGCTTGTCAGGTGCGTGGCGCTTGAGGAAATCGTGTGCCTGGGCAAATGGAGTGATGGAGAGCGGCACGCTCTTGTCACGGCTTTGCCAGTTTGCATCTTCGTCCTGCCACAGCCACACATAATCGACCATGGGGTAGCGCTCAAGAAGGTCTGCGAGGCGCCGCTCGAGAAGGTCGCGCCCGGTATTGGATTCGACAAGACCGCCCGGAGCCGACAGCGCTTCAGGTGGTAATGCTCGAATTATTTCAGCGGGATTGTGATACGGTTCAAAACCAATGCCGGTGCGAATGCCGAGTGCGGAGGCAAACGAGAGCGCGCTTCGAAGCAGCGCGGTGGTGCGCTCGGCGATGTCCCAGTTGTTGGCAGCCAGGCGTGTCACGTCTGGACCAAACGTCTCCGAATCGAAGAACTGCGATGCGCCCATCTTGTAGGTTGAGGTACGCTGAGGCAGGTATCCCGAGCTCGTCATGGTGGTGTCTTCGAGCGTCGCAAGATGCCCGCTGCCCGCAAAATCGTAAGACAGGTAGGACTCCGGAAAAGGGCTGGGCTCAACTCCGGTATACACATGCATGCCAAACATGTTGAAGCGCATCCGCAGCATTGCGGCAAAGTACGCTTTGAAATCCTCATCGTTAAAGACGCTGATGCAATTGAGAAAGTCCGGCCATGGAAGCAGTCCGCGCACCGCAAAACCAGGCGAGGAAGTCCATGTTTGTTCTTTGGGCGGCAGAATCAATCCTGAGGGACGATCGATTGGCGCCGACGTTCCATCGAGACCAAACACGAGGCCCTGTCTTTCAAGGAACTCGAAGACCGCGTAGAGAAGAGCCTGTTCGCTGGCCGCACGAAGAACGGTTCCTTCATCGGATGAAGCGATCTCGTATCGCTCAGGCGTCTTGAAATGAGAAGGGTCGATTGTGAGCGTGAAGACAGTTGCGCCCTTCGAATGGCTGGTTGATCGATTCACCTGCAACGTGCGATCCAGCATATGCAGGCCGCTTGACAATTCGCGCACCGCGAGCCGCGCCTTGGGGCTGTCGGGCATGTGAGAGCGAATCTCAATTATGTTTGATTGAAACCCCTGGGCCGATGCACGGTTGAAGGTGAACAAACCGCTCACGGAAGCGAGGGCGCTTGTCTTCAAGAAATCCCGTCGATCAATCATGTTTATCCTCAGGCGCACGAAGCTGATATGTTCACTGAGCCGTGTGGGTCATTGCTTCGGGTTGGCCGCATCGAGTTGAGTGACCTGGGTGCCAAGATGCTTGATAAAGAAGTCCGCCATGATGTGGCTGACTTCAATTGCTTCCGGGATTCTCGAATCGTTCCAGAAGCCATGCGGCAGGCCATCAAACAGCACCATCTGCGTGTCGACTCCGGCGTGCAGAAAGGCGCGCTGCAAGTTGGCTGTGCCGCTCAGCAGCACATCGCGGCCACTGGTGACAAACAGTGTGGGCGGCAGGCCGTGCAGGTCGGCGTAGATGGGCGAGAGCACCGGATCCTTTGGATCCGTGGTTCCGGCGTACTCACTAAATTGGGGCCCTGGTGTCGGAGGGTCAAGGTGACCGCTGAGGCCGGCGGAATACATCGCCTGCGAGTCTCCGCCATGGGCAAAGTCTCCCATGCCGCTGAAGATGCCCATTGCCGCCGGCATGGGCAGCGCTAATTGCTTGAGTCTTACAGCTACCTCAGCCGTAAGGATGGCGCCGGCGGACGATCCATAGATTACGATGTGTTCGGGCTTGTAGGTCTTCAGCAATTCCTTGTAGACGGCTACTGCATCATCGACGGCTGCTGGAAAGGGATGCTCAGGCGCCAGCCTGTAAAGCACGGCCACTACTTTTGTCTTTGTGTAGCCGGCCATGGGAATCGATTCTGAGTAGGAGCTGGAATCGGAGTTGAAGCCGCCTCCATGGAGGTTCATCAGCACCTTGTCGCGGTTGCTCTCAGGCATGCCGTCGGGCGTAACAATGCGCACCGGGACGCCGGCAATGGTGTCGTTGACAAGCTTGTTGGGACAGAGCTTGGTCCAATTGAGGCCGTCGTGAAACGTATAGTCATCTGTAAATGTGCGGCGCTCAGCGAGAGTTACGGGTGGGCCCTGATCCGGCATTTGCTGGGCCAGCATGGCATGAGCCTGCGGGCTGAGCCCTTCCGGAATGGGAACGACGCGGGTGATATGCGCCGTACCTTGCGCGTCGATGTAACTCGTGTCGCGATTAGGCGCTTCAGCAGCGGTGGTCGGATGGGGAACGGGCTGCTGCGCAACGAGTGAAGCTGCGACCAGCAAATACAGCCAGGCGGCTCGTTTGGTAGAACTCATCGGGTAACAACTCCTTGAACAGATCAGCTCATCGCGAGTATGCTTCCGCGACGAACCAGGTTAGGCTTCGAGCAAAGAAGTCTCGCGCAGTTCGGCTCGTCCATTGCTGCGCTTGACGACGAGGGTCTTCAATTCCCACGGAGCGAGTTGAACGGCCTGGTCGAGCCCGAACAATGCGCTCTTGATGTTGGCCCGCGTCGCATTGCCGGAGCGCTCCTGCAAGCGGATGACCGCACTGTCTTCGTTCTCCCCCCGCTTGATGGCCGTGACCCACACGTTATTCGGAGTGACTTCTAGAAAGCTTTGTTCCCACGGCTCGCTGCCTTGATGCACTGAATCCATCACGTATTCCGCGGGAGTCTGCAACTCTTCCGCACGGCGATCCAACGACAAATCGGAGGATGGGCCTTTACCTGCCATCAGCCAGAATGTGCGCTCTTGACGGCCCTGATCCTGCCATGCATTGTTATCGTTGCGCGGCACCTGGTTTGGATTGTGACGCGCAAACGGCGCCGAGCGAATGAGGATTGTGCGGAACAATCCATTCAAGCAATCGTAGCTGTAGGTCTGGTCATTGAAAAGAGCCACGGTGTATTGATTGCCTGCGGCCGTTCCCTGCACAGCGCCCCAATCCTGATAGGGTTCCTCCTCGCCATCTACAGCAACTTTCTCCACCGCGCCGGCCACTTTGACAACGACCTGCGGGTTCTTGAGAGCAGTTGGAATTTCGAGCTTCAGAATCTGTTCGTGCTCATGCCAGTCGATGACAAACCGCAGTTCAATAAAATCGAGTCCGGCAAACTGAGCAATATCGAGAACGATCTCAGAATCCTGCCAGCGTGCGCGCTGACGAGTGACGCGGGTAACCGGGCCGTCTTCAATCACCGTTGAAGACACCAGCATGGGTCTTCCCATCTCCTGACGGAATTCATTGATGCCGTGGGACCACGTATCGCTTGTATCCCCGATCGCGATCAGTCCGAGTGGGCCAGCGAGCAACTCAGTTCCATCCGCGGCCTTCAGGGATGAGATGCCAAAGCCGGTATCAGACACCTGGCAGAAAGTTGAGTAAGGTTCGGACTTTGCCTCCTCTCCATGGGCGAGTTCGAAAACCTTGTAGCCACAGGGGGGAAGTTCGACCCACGCGGAAAGCCGCGGCCAGAAGTTGCTCATGCTTGGGGAAGGCCGCCATTGAATGGGATACGTCTGCCCATCCTTCGACTTCAGATGCGTGATGCGTGCCTTGTGCGACGGATTGTCTTCCGTAATGAATTCAAGCAGCGCCTTTCTGCGCCAGGGAAGTGAGTTATAAGCGAAGACGGCGCCCTCCTCAACGTTGCTCAGATCAACGCGCTTGGCCATCGTTTCAAGAGCTTCCACTTTCGCGGTCTGGGCTGTTTCGCAGGCGTAGCCGACGCTGTCTCGCACGTCCCGATAGTCGCCGTAAAGAGAGGTTCCGGCCATCATGTCGTGGAACTGGCAGAACAGAACCTTCCACCAGCTTTCTGCGTATTCCTGACCAGGGTAGGGATGATTGGCGGTTCGATTTGCGATGAGGGAGATGGATTCGGCTTGTCCCAGCCATCGCTCGGCGCGGCGGTTGAGGAATTTGCCTTCCGCGTAGGTGGAGTAGCAGCCCCTCGCGTGGTGTTGCAATCCTCCCTTGATGACTGGCAACGATGCGAAGGCGGGAGATTTTTCAACCTCGTTGAAGAAACTGGCAAGCGTGCTCCAGCGCAGCTCTGGCAGATCGGGCTGGTCGCGCATTTCGATCACCCGCTTGATATTTTCTTTCGTGACTCCGCCGCCGTGGTCTCCGACTCCCAAAAAGAAAGCTCCGTGGTCCAGCCCCTGCGTGAACACGTTGGCGACGGTGTTGACGATCATGCTTCCCGGATCGGAACCAGCCCATGTGTCATAGCTTCCCCAGATTCGCAGTGCGAGAACACGCGATCCGTCAGGTCCTTCCCACCAGAACACAATAGGCAGATTCATGTCCTCCGCTGGAGGGCGCATGAAAACGTAATAGCCATAGCCCGCGTTCTTCAGGATTGTCGGCAGGCCGGCGGCATGCCCAAACGAATCGGGATTGAACCCGATTTTGACATCGACGCCAAGTTTGTCCTGACAGTATGTTTTCCCATAGAGCGAGTGCCGAACAAAGCTCTCAGTGGAAGGGATGTTGCAATCCGGTTCGACAGGCCATCCGCCGACGACTTCCCAGCGTCCTTGACGAACACGTTCACGGATCTCCGCGAACATGGCGGGATCGGCCCGTTCTGTCCAGCGATAATGCACCGCGGAGGAATGCGAATAACAGAAACCAGGTGTCTCATTCATCCGGTTGAGTGCACTGCGAAACGTTGCCAGCACTGCATCCGCGCCATCGCGCCAGGGCCAGAGCCAGGCAGCATCAATGTGTGAGTGGCCGATGATGTGCAGGACCTTCGAACTCTTGCCTGATCCCACCATGCTAGCCAAAGCGGGGACTGCAGCCATCATTCCGATTGCCGCGCTGCCCTGGGCGACAAACTGTCTTCGGGAAATTCCTTGTACCAAATTCTTCATTTCGTTCACACTCCACATCATGCTCATCCTCGCGATAAGACTGAATTAGCATTCTCAATCTGTCGTTTGCAGGGAGAGCTTCGTCTGCATTTTTTCGAGCGAGATACCTTTTGTTTCCGGGTAGTACAAGAGCACCACAAAGAACTGAACCACCATCATGGAGGAGAAGAACATGAATGCTTTGCCGCCCGAGCGCGCAGCCACAATGGGATACGCACCGGAGACGATCGCATTCATGAGCCAATGCGTCAGACTTCCAAGACTGGCGCCTTTGGCGCGAACATCGTTTGGAAAAACTTCACTCAGGTAAACCCAGATAACCGCACCTTGAGAGAAGGAGAAGAACCCAATGAATCCGACCAGCAACCATACAAGGAGCGACTGGTGAATGTGAAGCAGGAAGATCGAAGAAACTCCGCCGAGGCACACAGCCGTTCCGACGGAGCCAATCAACAGCAGGAATTTCCTGCCGAATTTATCGATCACCGACATGGCAACCATGGTGAAGATGAAGTTTGTTGCTCCGACCGCAACCGCCTGGAGGTTACTGGATACGGTGCTGAAGCCTGCTTGAGCGAAGATGTCATTGATGTAATAGAGAATCGCGTTCACGCCGGAGAGTTGGTTGAACATTCCAATGGATATGGCGAGGAAGATTGGAAATCGGTGCGCTCTGGTGAAGAGAACGTTATGAGACTCCGTCTTGTGCTCGTCTCTGGCGTGAATCAGCTCCAGGAACTGGTCGTGGTAGCGATCTCCAGAAACCAGCCGCAGCACGGATTCAGCCTGTAGGTCTCTCCCCTTGTTGACGAGCCAACGCGGACTTTCCGGTATCCGCAAGATCAACAGACCAAAGGCCAGAGCGGGAAGGGCACTGACGCCCAACTTCCATCTCCACTCTGCCGGGCCCAGTGAAGCAAGGCCGATGAGGTAGTTGGACAGATAAGCAATCAGGATGCCGGTGCAAATGTTGAACTGAAAGAGGCCGACGAGGCGTCCGCGCCATTTGCGCGGAGAGATTTCCGCGATATACATGGGCCCGAGCACCGAGGAGCCGCCGATGCCCAGGCCACCGAGCAATCGAAAGGCGATCAAGGCGGTCCAGTTCCAGGCAAATGCGCAGCCGATTGCGGATACAAAGTAGAGGGTGGCCAGGGCCAGGAGAGAGGATTTCCGGCCCCATCGGTCCGCAGGAAAACCTGCAAGCATCGCTCCCAGAATGGTGCCTACCAGCGCGCTGGAGACGGTAAGTCCCAATGAGACGGGCGAAAGACGATAGACCACGGTGAGGCTATGAGTGACACCCGAGATGACCGCCGTGTCAAATCCGAAAAGGAGGCCCCCCATTGCAGCAACCACTGCACTCAACAGGGCAACTGCCTGCAGGCGGCCCGAACTTGGGGCTTTCGCCTTAGTCATCGGATTGGCTCAATTCCATGCGTGTTGTCGCGTTGTGGATACAAATGTGTTGATTCAGGATCATCGACTGCGGCGCTGAACATTGCTCAAAACGTAGAGATTCGGATTGAGTTGTCATGAGGCGACCGCCTCACGAGTGCTGTCCGAGACGGTTGCAGTCACCGCATTCAACGCGACACAAATGGCGGCCACGTCCCCAATTTCTTCGTGAAGGGCCGCGGGAACGATTTGGCAAGCGCGGGCTGTTTGCGCAAGCGCTTCCTGCTTGACCACTGCCCGCGCCGGTGCGAGCAGTGCTTCCCCCATGCGAAGGGCCAGTCCGCCAATCACGATGCGATCCGGATTGAGAAGGTCAATCAGGATCGCCAGGATCTCACCCAACCGCTTCGCCGCGATGTCAACAACGCGTTGTGCAACGCCATCTCCGCGCTGTGCCATTTCCCAGACAAGTTGAGCCGTGTAAGAAGGCGGCATTCCGTCCGATCTTCTTGTTAATGCGGTTGCTTCTCCGTTTTCGGATGCGGCACGGACAACCCTTTCCGCAATTTGCGCCATGCCCCCACCACTCGCCCAACCCTCTGCAGAACCTGCCTTCCCGTATCCAGAGGGCCCTGAACGGCTTAGACGGATATGTCCGATTTCTCCCGCAAGGTTGGATACTCCCCGATAAAGCCGGCCATCAAGGATGAGCCCCGCGCCGAGTCCCGTGCCCATTGTCAGGAAGACCATACTCTGGCAACCTGATCCCGCGCCGAACCAATACTCGGCCAGGGCACCGGCGTTGGCATCGTTTTCAAGAAAGCAGGGGACTTGGAATTCTTCCTCGAGGAGGGACTTGATCGGGACATTCACCCACGTGGGCAGATTGGGGGGCGACTGAATGATTCCATTGACAGGATCCAAGGGACTGCCGCAACTTACGCCAATGGCGTGCAAATCGCGGGCAGAAAGGCCGCGATCGAAGAGCGCCGTCCTCATGCTCGAGACGATGCGCTTCAGAGCAGGCGATGGGCCATTTGCAGGCTCAGTGGGAAAAACAATCCGCCGCAGCACACCCGGCGGAGCCGACGAAAGAACGACTGCCGTCTTGGTACCACCGATGTCCACTCCACCAAACACCTTGCCACGAGCCATGCAGGACTCCAGAATGACGTAAATGAAAACCTCGGATAAGGTTACCCAAAGAGCGTATAGCGTGGAAGGATTCTCGTCAAGTTGGCCGATGGGAGGCCGGAAATCAGGCGTCACACTTGGCCGATTGGGGCAGAGGCAGGAAGGCAGGAGAAGACGGGATGAGGAAGTTCTTTTACTTGGTGGCACTCTTCAGATGGGCTGTACCCGCGGTTCTTGGCCTTTGCGCCGCAGAATGGCTTTTTCAGCAACTGGCCCAGGCGAAATTGCAGACGGCCAGCCGGGGCGCTGGGTACTCGACTCCAGACAGGCTATTGAGCCTTGCATTCCTGGCTACCGAACCTTCTCGGGCAGTTAAATGCGGAAAAGTCCAATGCGATCGTTTTTCCGACATGGTATGGCGGGACCAGCGAGGAATGAGGTTTCGAACTGGAAGCATCAGCCTGCAAAGCTCATCCTGATTCCGCGACTGAGAATGTCGGGTCTGGTCCTTGCGACCCCTGCGGAACAGCCGCAGGATTCCCTTATGACGAGCTCAGTCTTCAGGGTCACTCTGCCCACGTTTGAGGACTCGGGGTGGTCGATTTGGTGACACAGCAGTTCAGTAGCCTGCCGGCCGAGTTCGGAGACAGGCTGACGAATCACTGTGATGGCGGGTTGGACGAGTGTCGCTGCATCAAAATCGTCGAAAGCGATGAGCGCCATCTCATCCGGCAGGCTCAGGGAACGCCTCTGCAACTCGTGCAGAGTGTAAAGTGCAATCAGATCGCTTCCCACGAAAATTGCTGTCGGAGGGGTTGCGGAACTCAAGGCAAAACCAAGTTGGTCTGACAAATTGCCGTTCACGGAACCAACAGGACAGACCTGGACCTGGAGCTTTGCCCGTCTCATTGCCTGGGAGTACCCGGCCACTCTCTCCATACGAGTGAAGATCGGAAAGTCGTCTGTAATGCATAGAATGCTTCTGTGGCCGTGCTCAATCAGATGCTCGGTAGCCTTGGCGGCCGCGGCACGATTGTCAACCACCAGAGAGGCGGCCTCGATGTTCTCAAGCGGTCTGTCAATGGAAACAATGGGAATTCCGCGTCGTGCCACATTCGCGAAATGATCGTTCTGTTTTCCGCACGGCACAACGACCAGTCCGGCGACACTCCGCTGCGCCATGACCCTAGCCACTTCGCGCTCAATCTCTTCCCGGTGACCGGTTGCAGCGATCCACGTTACGTAACCAGCCACACGGGCCGCTTCCTGGACGGCGCTGGCGCAAACCGCGAAAAAAGGGTCTGCCAGATCCGGGAAGATAAGGCCCAGAACGTGCGAGCGCTGGCCTTTCAGCACGCGCGCGGCTTCATTCGGTTCGTAGCCAATCCGTTCAATGGCGGCACGCACCTTGCGCTCCGTTTCGAGAGAGACTTTTCTCGTCCCGTTCACGACGCGGGATACGGACATGACGCCGACCCCGGCTATCTTGGCAACATCAGTAAGGCTCGGCATGGACCTGCTTCCGTGCTGAATAGATATACTCAGCTACCCCTTTTTCCTAGCCGGGAAAGAATTCATCTTCGAGCATCAGGCTTAAGCAATGATAAACCGGCAGGTGAAGCTCCTGCACAAGGTAAGTCTCCTGTGAAGGAACGCGAATTGTCAGATCGCAAACTGACCTCAATGTTCCGCCGCTTTCCCCTGTTAGAGCGATTGTAGACATCCCCCGCCCGCGCGCCGCCCGCGCGGCAAAACAAACGTTTCGAGCGTTGCCTGAAGTACTCATCCCAATCAACACATCGCCCTCTCTTCCCAGTGCCCATGTGAGCTGAGCGAAAGTCAACTCGGGCTCAACGTCGTTGGCGAAGGCTGTGCTCAGTGCCGGAAAGCCAGTGAGGGGGATGATTGGCAGCCCTCCCTGGAGTCGCTCTCCCAGTTCCAAAGGCAAGCGTTCTCTGTCTTCATGCGACAGGTGACGCGGCTTGCAGAATCCCTTCAAGAGTTCCCCTGCCCAGTGTTCCGCATCGGCTGCGCTGCCGCCGTTACCGCAAATCAATACTTTGTTCCTGGCCAGAAACGCGTCGCGGATCATCTTGAAGGCGCGCTCCAAGTCGCCCCGGCACGGATCAAGGAGCGGGAGTCTACGAATCAGGTTATCGAGATGGCATGACGGTGGGCCTGCGGCAGCATCGCTTGTTTCCATGGTTGGATAATATTATCCCAAATCGCTGCTGGTGGAAAGATCGTCGATTTTGCAAACTCACAATGACGCGGAAAAGACGTGACTTGCATCCGTTCCCAAGAAGCAGCATCCGGTTTCCGGGATTGGGAGATAGAGAGACTGCAGTACGGCGCGAACCTGACCAAGACGCTGGAATTGCCCCCAAAGATCGGATCTCTGGGTGAAAATTGTAGCCGGCATCGAAAGCAATCAGGATGGTAAAACGGTGGTTTCGGGAATCGCTTGTCCGAAGTTGGACTGGGAATCCGCTCTAGTCCCGGATGGGATACGACTCCTGAGCGCGCGTCGAGAGGATTCTTCCTGCGCAATTCTGTAGACCGGCAAAGAGTCTCCTACGCACGAGATAACCCGCATGTTTTCAATTGAATTGAAGTGCTCTGACGCACGCGCTGGTGTCCGGGTTGAAGGACAGCAATCGTGGGTCATCAAAAAAAACTTGACAATCAATTTCCTGTTATGGTCACATGCTGTGTCGAACCTTGGAGAAGGTTATCCGACGCGAAGGCGGCCAGCGGGCCAGCCTTTGAAAGTTTCCCCCCGGTTAAGTGGAATGAAATTTTGAAAACGGTAACGTGAAGGAGGGTTCTTACGCGGAGATAGTTAACGATAAAGGTGGCGTTATCTTGATATGCGTCAGAATCCATGCATGTGCATCAAAAACAGGTTGCAACATCCCAGGAAAGGTGGAATTTATGGAGGCTTCAGGTATCACAAGCAATACCAAACGCAGAACAACGGCCAATCATGGATTGAAACTCCCCGGCCAAGCAACAAGCCGGCGGATGCCGCTTCTACATCCACTCGTCAGATTTGTCATGTTGTCGGCGCTCAAATCCAGTCTTCTGGTGATGATTGCGGTTTTGGCAGGTCTCTTGCTTTCCGCGCCCCTGTCGGCGCAGGTCAAATCCGCGGGGATCGGCGGATCGATTGTCGATTCGACCGGCGCCGTCGTTGGCGGAGCGGAAATCACGGTGACGGAGCAAGCTACCAAGACCTCCGTAAAGGCAATTACAACCAATGCGGGAGACTTCTCTGTCCCGTATCTCTCGGCTGGTGCCTACACGGTTGATGTTCAGCATCCAGGCTTCAAGGCGGAACACGTAACCAACGTCACCTTGACTGAAGGGCAGCAATATCAGCTCAACCTGAAGCTCTCAGTCGGCCAAGCCAATGAGACCGTTACGGTAGCTTCAGAGGCTGCGCAACTGCAGACCGAATCGTCCACCGTGGATGGCACCATTACATCGCAGGTCATTGATTCCATCCCGAACACTACCCAGAATCCTCTTTACTATGCAACCTTGCAGGCGGGCGTTGTGGGCCGCTCTGAGATGTCTAACAGTCAAACCACCCAATCCTTCGGCATCGGCTATGATGGCCGCCGCACTTTCTCCGCCATTGCCGTCAACGGCGGCTCGGCTTTTACCAACGACATCCAGTTAGACGGCTTGTCGGTCCTAGGCTCTGGATGGAACGAGGCGACAGTCATACCCAATACCGATGCGCTCCAGGAAGTGAGAGTCGTCACCAACGACTACGCCGCCGATCTGGGCAGAGGCCAGGCCGTCATTCAAATGGGCACCAAGAGCGGCACCAACAAGCTGAAGGTCTCTCTCTATGATCGCTTCCGCAACGATGGTCTCAATGCCAACACCTTTATCAACAACTACCAGAGCATCCCGCGTCAGGCTTTCAGTGCCAACGATCTTGGCGGGACGATCGGTCTGCCGATTTTTCACGACAAGTTGTTCATCTTCAGCAGCTTCGAAGAACTGTTTCACACTGACACTGCGCAGTGGGAAGGGCAGGTGCCAACCGCCGCTGAGAAAACGGGTGACTTCAGCGCGACTCTGACGCCGGACCAGAATGGCGCTCCAGCGCCGGTCTGGATCTTTAACCCCTACGCCGTGACGGCGTCTCCCTACGCCAACGTGTATGAGCGCGCGGCGTATAACGGAACGGGCATAGGGCCGGGCAATGCGGTCATTCCTAATCCTCCGCAGCAGGCTCTAAACATTATGAGCATCTATCCGCTGCCGAACCATCCAGCGGCAGATGTCTACGGGACCAACAACTTCCTGGTCGAGAAAAAGCGCTCGTTTAATCGGTCCAGCTCCAACAGCCGCCTCGACTATCACCTCAGCGACAGACAGTCGATTTATGTGAGCGGCGGCATTGCCCTGGGGCAGATCAAGACGCCCAGCCCCTACGGCGCAAGCAGCCCGTATTACTTCTCTCCCACCGGCGGCAACAGCGCGGGCTCAGTGCAGCTGGTGCAGGACAACAATCCGTATATATCTCTCGGCGACACCATTACGTTGAATCCCACGACCATTGTGGATCTTCGCATGGGAATAGAAAGAGTTGTTTCCAATTCCCTCGCCAACTCGGTAACAGATTTCACCGCGTCAGACTACGGCGCGCTTGGTATTCCTGCCGACGTTCAAAGCTACATGGTGTTGAGTGGCTCCGCACCCGACCTCCTCTCCGGCGTTGGTAATGCAGGTGCCGGCAGATACCAGCCCATCAGCAAAACGCAGTACGCCAACAAAAGGGAAAGACAGACCAACACGCAGGTTACGGGAAGCATCACCAAGATTCACGGGCGGTGGACTTTCAAAGAAGGCGGGGAATATCGGGTAGCGCTCGCCAACTACAACGACTTCGAAGAAGCCGCAGCGGCATACGGATTCAACGGCAACCCCACAGCTCGCTACATTGATGCCAACGGCAATGGGCAAGGGCAGAATAACAACGACTATTACGACGGCGGATTTCAAGGGGCATCGGTGCTAACCGGCATCGGCGGATGGTATACCGGTCCAGGCAATGGAACACGTCTGGCTCTCGCTCAGAAGTACACGGCGTTCTACTCGCAAAACGACTACCATCCTTCGAGCAGGGTAACCGTAAACTTTGGCTTGCGCTGGGAAGTCCAGCCTGGTCCGACGGATCGGTACAACCGCATCGGCGTAATCGACGAAACCAAGACCAATGCTTTCGGCACGCTCGGCGAGATCGTATTTCCGGGGCACAACGGAGTACCGCGCAACGCCTGGAAGACTACCTGGGACGATTTCCAACCTCGTTTGGGACTGTCTTACCGGATTAAGAACAACCTGGTTGCCAGAGGTGGATACGGAATCAGCTTCCAGCCGAATAACACTGGCTACTACGACGGTCCTTATGTCTACGGCACCGGCGCGCTCATCACCGGCACGAACTGGCATGAGTATGGAAGTACCCCCGATGGCGTGCCCGTTGGACACTTCTACGATCCGCAATCCTCGGTCATAAACGTGGCCGCGGGTACCAACTCTGCCGCTCCGGCTGTCTATGGCGGGGGCAACCCGTACTTCGACTACAACCACATGCAGCCGCCGCGCATTCAACAGTGGAACATCTTTGTAGAGCGTCAGCTTACGCCAACATGGCTGGCTTCAATCGGCTACGTCGGCTCGCACGGAGATCACCTTTCGTTCGGAGGTTATCCGATCGACGACGACCAATCGATTCCAACGACGACGCTGAATACCTGGGAACAGACCTATGTCGCGACCGGAAACAACCCCGGAAATCAGCAGGTTCAAAATCCTTTGCAGCCTACGTCCGGGCCGCTTCTTCCATTCCAGAACGGTCTCGGGAACTCAACCATAAGTCAAGATCAGGCTTTGTTCCCTCACCTGGCTATTTCTTCGGCGCAGCTTACCATTGATAACGGCAACTCTAATTACAACTCGCTGGTAGTCCAGGTGCAGCATGCGTTCTCCTCGGGCTTCTCTGTGCTTGCCAATTACGTCTGGTCAAGGTCTACGGATGATACCTACACGGATCTGCAAGACCGGCAAGGTTTCTCTGACGTAAACGGCGGTAGTGGCGTTATCGAGGTAGATCTCTCCAACCCAGCCAATAACAAGAAGATCTCGTTTACCGATATTCCGCAGAGGTTTGTGGGTGTAGTTACCTACAAACTGCCCTTCGGAACCAACGATAAATTCGCACCTTCCAATGCTACTCTCAGGGCTATCACGGGCGGTTGGAGTTTCGGCACCGTGTATAAACTTCAAGGCGGCTTTCCTGCTCCGCCGGACACAGGCGGCCTTGGCGGCATGAATGGCAGAGGCGAACGCACCTGGCAGCCCCTTGTCCTTCCGAAGAGCTATCAGCATTTCTATGACGGAGTTACTTCAGTGACATTGCCTGATGGACGTAACTATACGCCCCCCTCGCAGACGTTCCTGAAGTTCAACCCCGATGCTTTCGCAGGTCGGATGATCGCGGTGCCCAGCACAGCCACCACCACCGGCAACAATCCGAACCCCCTAGGGATCCAGCAAGACATTTACTGGAACGGGAATGCGGCAATTGACTACAACGGAATGCGCGGTCCCGGGGTTGACAATGTCGATCTTTCGCTTTCCCGCAACTTTCGTATCACAGAGAGAGCCTCGTTCTCATTCAGCGCGCAGATGTCGAACGCTCTGAATCACACGCAGTTCTCAAGCACGGGTTATAACATGGGCGAAGGTAGTCCAATCAACGTTCCGGTTGCAGGTTCGGGGTCGACCATTGGCGAACCAGACGCCGGCAACTATGGAACGCACGGACTGGGAACCGCTGATCCGCGCCAGATCTTATTCGAAGGTAAGATCCGCTTCTAACTTCTAACCGGTGTCCGCGGGGAAGTCGAATTAGCCCCGCGGACCCATTCACAAATGCAGCAGCAAGGTGTGGAAAAGTGCGAAGCTCCTGCTGGTTCGCACGTTTTCACTTTGATGTCAAGATCTCGATCATGTTACTGGTCAGTGTCATGGCCTCATCCTGACCACTTACCACTCTTAAATGCTCCTTGCAGATCAAACTTCTGGCGAAGGCCCTCGTGGCCCCATGCGCGGAGACTTTGCATGGATTTGTTACCGTAATTCACGCTGTAGTAGATTGGTTCTCATGAACATCCGCATGAAAGACATTGCGCGGGACCTTGGCGTCTCTGTCGTCACCGTGTCAAAAGTGTTGCGCGACCATCCCGACATCAGCGATGCAACGCGGGAAAGGGTTCTAAAGCGGATCAAGGAGCTGAATTACAGCCCCAACCTGAACGCGCGAAGCCTGGTGACGGGTCACAGCTACATGATCGGACTGGTTGTGCCCGATCTGCTGCATCCGTTTTTCGCGGAAGTTGCAAAATCGCTTTCGAAAATCGTGAGGGAACGCGGCTATTACCTGCTGATAGCGACTTCAGACGGAGACCCGGCCCTGGAGGAGAATGAGGTGGAACAACTCCTGGCGCGGGGACTCGATGCGCTGGTGATTGCCTCGTGCCGGGCCACGAACGAATTATTTCTCAGGCTCAAAGAGCGCAAGATGCCTCTCATACTGCTCGACCGTGAATTCGCAGGTATCTCGGCGAATTTTGTCGGCGTGGATGATGAAGCGGTGGGCGAAATGGCGGCACAGCATCTTATTGACATTGGATGCCGCCGGGTTGCACATATTCGCGGTCCGCGAAACAGTGTCGGGGACCGAAGGCTAAAAGGATTTGAGAAGGCGATTGTGGCGAATGAACTCAAGCTTCCCGCGCATTACATTGTGGCAAGAAGCTCACTGGAACTGGAAACGGAAAGTCACCGTCAAGGCGCGGAAGGCATGCGGGATTTGCTCAGGAGCAAGCCGCGCCCGGACGGAGTGTTCTGCTACAGCGATCCGACTGCGATGGGAGCAATGGACGCCATTCTGGAGGCAGGTCTCTCGGTGCCCGACGACATTGCCGTCATTGGCTGCGGCAACCTGCATTACGACGGGTCGTTGCGCGTTCCCCTCTCCAGCATTGATCAGAGCAGTGGCGTCATTGGTGAACGAGTCGGGAAAATGGTGCTCAATTTGCTGAGCCGTCCGGAGAAATCAAAGACCAAGCGGGTTCTCGTGGAGAGCAGCCTCGTGGTTCGCGCCTCCACTACCAGAAGGTTGAAGAAGAAGAACTGAGCGATCGCATTGGACGTGGTTCGAATCAGCGTGCGATTCTGGTAATGAAACGCGCTCAACTCCCTCCGATTGCAACTCACACGGAAGTGGATCGGTGTTTGCGCGATACCCACCCTCAATGCTTTCCATGGGAGAGCCCTCCGGATCTGCATTTCATTCTCCCCTGAGAGGCATTTTCAATCGCGGACGGCGTCCGATCATGGAAGGCTTTTCATCGATTTCGACATTGACAATTCATGAAGTGCAGTCGTATTCTTTTCACGGAAGAGTTAACGATAACTGTACCGTAGCAGGAGTGGCAAGATGAGCCGAACAAACTCCGCGGGATCCGCATCCATCGACCCCGCAAAGGTTCCGCAACGGGCGATGGGCAACGGTGCGGCAATGCCGGCGATCGGGCTGGGGACCTTCGGCTCCGACCGGGTTTCTCCGGAGCAGGTTGCAGAAGCCGTCAAGGGTGCCGCGGAGGCAGGCTATCGACACTTCGATTGTGCCTCGGTTTACGGAAATGAGCGGGAGGTGGGTGCGGCCCTCCGGGAAATCCAGCGCAGTGGCATCAGGCGCGAGGACCTGTGGATTACATCGAAGCTCTGGAACGACAAGCATGGCGAGAGCGATGTGATTGCCTCCTGCCGAAAATCGCTCGCCGATCTTCAACTTGAGTATCTGGATCTCTACCTTGTTCATTGGCCATTTCCCAACTTCCACCCGCCCGGCTGCGACGTGAGTTCGAGGAGCGCGGACGCCAAGCCGTACATCCATGCGAATTACATGAAGACCTGGCGCAAGATGGAGGAACTGGTTGATCTGGGCCTGGTGCGCTTCATTGGCACGTCCAACATGACCATTCCAAAAATGAGTCTCGTACTTCGCGATGCGCGCATTAGACCGGCATTCAACGAGATGGAATTGCACCCTCACTTTCAGCAGCCGGAGCTGTTTCAGTTTGTTGTGGAGAACGGCATCCATCCCATCGGGTACAGTCCAATTGGCTCACCAGGCCGTCCGGATCGCGATCGCACGCTGGAGGACTCGACGCCCACGGAAGACCCCGTGATTGCAGAAATTGCTCGGCGTCATGAGGTCCATCCTGCGGCGATCTGCATCAAGTGGGCCGTGCAGCGCGGACAGACGCCGATTCCATTCTCGGTGAACAATTATCGCGCCAATCTTTCTGCCGTTGTCTCCGATCCGCTGACAGATGAAGAGATGCGGCAAATCGCTGCGATCGACCGCAACTGCCGATTGATCAAGGGCCAGGTGTTCCTTTGGAAAGATGGCCAGGCCTGGGAAGACCTGTGGGATCTCCATGGTGAGATTACGCCGCCGTAGGTCTGGTGCATGTAGTTCGAGTATCGAGCGCAGGCAAGATTAGAGAGGTAAGGGTAGAGAGATGAAAGAAACAATGACCGCGGCATACCTCCCCGGAAACTCGACAGTTGAATTGCGCACTGTCGCCGTGCCTGCGCCGTGCCATGGGGAAGTGCTGTTGCGCGTGAAGGCCTCGACTATTTGCGGCTCCGATATTCGATGCATTTATCACGAGCATCTCGGCAAAGGGCCCGAGGGCTACCAAGGTGTGATTGCCGGGCACGAACCATGCGGGCAAATCGTCGCTACCGGTGAGGGCTGCCGGCGCTTCAAGGCGGGCGATCGCGTGATTGTGTACCACATCTCCGGCTGCGGCGTGTGCAACGATTGCCGTCGCGGCTACATGATCTCCTGCACCAGCGAGAAGTATCGCCGTGCCTACGGATGGCAGCGAGACGGCGGAATGGCCGACTACATGGTGGCCGAAGAGAAGGACCTGATCGCGCTTCCGGATGAGCTTTCGTTTTCCGATGGCGCGCAGGTGGCCTGCGGATTCGGAACTGTCTACGAGGGACTGGAAAAGATCGGCATCAACGGCAATCATGCGGTGTTGATTACGGGGCTGGGTCCGGTGGGGCTGGCCGCAGCCGCGCTTAGCCGCAAACTCGGCGCAAGCAAGATCATTGGCATCGATGTGGTACCGGAACGCATGAAGATTGCCGTCGATCTCCGACTCTGCGATGCGGTTCTCACTGCCGGGCCTGACAACGTTGCTCAAGTGAAGGGACTGACGGGCGGTTTCGGTGTAGAACGCGCGGTGGATTGCTCGGCCCACGCTGGAGCGCGATCCACGGCCATTCGGGCCACTCGCAAATGGGGACGGATTGTCTTCATAGGCGAGGGCGGCACGGTCGAGATCAACCCCTCCCCGGACATGATTCACGATCAGAAGACGCTCTACGGCTCCTGGGTTACATCGACATGGTTGATGGAAGAGCTTGTGGAGCGGCTGGTCCGCTGGGAGCTGCACCCTGCCGATATCATCACGCACAGATTTCCGCTCACTCGAGCGGCGGATGCTTATGAACTGATGGCCTCAGGGAAATGCGGCAAGGTGGCTGTCTGCGCGGATGAAGAGCTGCATTCGAACGACCGCGAGGAAAGCAAGCAATGAACGACGCCGGGTCCGTGACACAATCCGAATGGGAGTGCCGCCTCAAGAACGTACTGCCGCTCTTCGGCCATCGCAACTGGATCGTGGTGGCTGATTCTGCATACCCGTTGCAGGCAAAGGCGGGTATCGAAACCATTCTTGCAGATGCCGATCAGATAGATGCTGTGAGTGCGGTGCTCGCAGCGATCACCGCGGCCCGGCACGTCCGTGCAAATGTCTATATCGATGGCGAGCTGGCTTTGATCGATGAGAACCATGCGGCCGGCATCGGTGAATATCGCAAGCAACTCGAAGCGTTGCTCAGTGGCTCGCGCGTTTGTCAGCTTCCGCATGACGAGATCATCAACAGGCTCGATCAATGCGCGCAGGTCTTTCGCATTCTGATCATCAAGACCAACATGACGCTCCCCTATGTTTCCGTCTTTTTTGAACTCGACTGCGGTTACTGGAATGCCGATGCTGAACAGATTCTCAGGGAGGCCATCCAATCCGCGACGAAAAACCAGTAAGATCCATACCCCGGCGGACGCGCAAAGCACAGCATCTTTCGGCGCCGATCCGAACCGAACAGCGAGAGGAAAAATTCAAATGACATGGAACAGACGCGAATTGCTGCGAACAATGGGTGGAGCTGTCTCCGCTCTGGCGCTCTCGAAGCTGGTGAAAGCACAGGCGGCTCGGGGCATGGCCTTTGCGGGAACGCGCCATTCGCTTGAAGGCTATCGAATTCCGGACTGGTTCCGTGATGCGAAGTTCGGCATCTGGTCGCATTGGGGGCCGCAGTCGGCGATCGAACGCGGTGACTGGTACGCCCGCAATATGTACATGCAGGGATCGGACCAATATCTCTACCATGTAGAGACCTACGGGCACCCTTCAAAGGTCGGCTACAAGGATCTGGTGAATAACTGGAAGGCCGAAAGGTGGGACCCCGACCATCTGATGAGCCTGTACAAGAGGGCCGGCGCGAAGTACTTCTTCAGCATGGGAGTGCACCACGATAACTTCGATCTTTGGGATTCGAAATATAACAAGTGGAATGCCGTGAATATGGGCCCGAAGCGAGATGTCGTGGGCATATGGCAGAAGGCGGCACAAAAGCAGGGACTCCGTTTCGGAGTCAGCGAGCATCTTTGGATCAGTTACAAATGGTGGGCCACGAGCCATGGAGCCGACAAGACAGGAGTGCTGGCGGGTGTTCCCTACGATGGCACCGATCCAAACTTTGCGGATCTTTATCACGAGGCCGATTGCGCGCGGTTTGGCGACAGGCTGGATTGGAACGATGACGGCATTCCAGGATCATGGAAGCGTCATTATCTTGACCGCATGACGGACCTGATCGACAAGTATCAGCCTGATCTTCTTTACACGGACGGCCACTTACCTTTCGAGGATTATGGACTGAAGATGGTGGCACATCTTTACAACGTAAGTGCGCAGGCACATGGTGTTGTGAACCAGGGCATCTACACCAGCAAGGAGTCAACCGATTGCGCGATCGGAACCTGCCTGCTGGATCATGAGCGCGGCGTCTCCGATGGCATTGCAACAAATCCGTGGCAGACGGATACCTGCATCGGTCAGTGGCATTACAACCGCGGAGAAAAATACAAGACGGCCAAGAAGGTGATCGACCTGCTCACGGACATCGTGAGCAAAAATGGGAACCTTTTGTTGAACTTCCCGCTGCCGAATTCCGGTGAACTGGACTTCGAAGAGATGACTGTGCTCGAAGGGATCACTGCCTGGATGACGGTGAATAGCGAAGGCATCTACGCTTCGCGCCCGTGGAAGACCTACGGGGAAGGTCCATCGACCAAGGTCAAGCTGGAGACGGGTAACTTCAACGAGGATAAGCAGAACGATCTGACCGCTGAGGATGTCCGCTTCACCGCGAAAGACAGTGCGGTCTACGCCTTCATCATGGGCTGGCCTCAGAATGCGGCAGTGGTGAATGCACTCGGACTTGCCAGCCCGCAGAGACCCGGCAAGATTCGCAACGTGGATCTGCTTGGCTATAAAGGCGAGTTGAAGTGGGCGCAGAGCGACTCTGCGTTGCGGGTGGAAATGCCTGCGGAAAAGATTTCCGATGTCGGCATCACGCTGAAGGTCGATTTGGCCTGATCGAGAGACAGGATCGCTTCGCAGCATGCAGGGCGCAACGTGAAGTTTATTTCGATGCATTGAGCGGCCATGGTTATGGATGCCGAAGGCTGACGCAAGGACCCAGAATATGTCAATTGTGAGTGGAGCCTCCCCGGCAAAAATGCCGCACAACGATCGGATATTTCCCGCGGGACAAATGTTGCCCTTTTCGCTGGTGACATCGCTGTTCTTCATGTGGGGCGTACCGAACAACCTGAACGATGTGCTGATCAGGCAATTCATGAAGTCCTTCGCCTTGACGCGATTTGAGGCGGGCCTGGTCCAATCGGCGTTCTACCTGGGATATTTTCTATTGGCGATTCCGGCCGCGCTGCTGATGCGGCGATTCGGCTACAAGACAGGAATCCTCGTAGGACTCGGTCTCTTCAGCCTGGGAGCTTTCTTATTCTGGCCGGCAGCCAACGAAGGGAAATACATCTACTTTCTGATTGCGCTTTTTGTTATCGCCAGCGGCCTGTCATTCCTTGAGACGGCCGCGAACCCGTTTATCGCTCAGTTGGGCGATGCAGGGAGTTCGGAAAGACGGCTCAATTTCTCGCAGGCATTCAATCCGCTTGGCTCAATCAGCGGTGTGCTGATCGGTACGATCTTCATCTTCTCGGGCGTAGAACTTACATCTCAACAGATCAGCTCACTTCAGGCACAGCACCTGTATGAGGCCTATCTCCGCTCAGAGACACTGCGTGTTGTGAAGCCCTACCTGGTGCTTGGTGCGGTCGCTTTCCTGCTGGCTCTTGTTATTCTGCGTACCAAATTCCCTGCGATTCAGAGTGAGCACGAGGCAGGCGCGGGTGATCATGGCCACTTTAGAGAATTGCTTCGATATCCGCACTTCCTTTTCGCGATTGTCGCGCAATTCATGTACGTGGGCGCCCAGGTGGGGACGTGGAGTTACTTCATCCAATACGTTGAGGAAGCAACTCAGCAGCATGAGAAGGTAGCTGGAATGTTTTTGACGGGAACATTAGTTGCTTTCGCAGTGGGGCGCTTTGCATCAGCTTATCTAATGCGCTTTTTCGCGCCGAGTAAGATGCTGGGCATGTTCGCGCTGGTCAACATGGTGCTCGTGGCAATCGGCGTAATGTGGCCGGGCTGGATCGGTCTTTGGGCGGTCTTTCTTACCAGCTTTTTCATGTCGCTGATGTTTCCCACGATCTTTGCCCTTGGTATCAAAGGGCTTGGTCCAAACACCAAGCTCGGTTGCTCGCTTATCGTCATGGCGATTATTGGCGGCGCGGTGTTGACGCCGATCATGGGACTCATTGCTGAACACTGGCACCGGACGGCGAACGCGTACCTGGTGCCATTGGTCGGGTACGTTTTTGTAGCGGCCTATGCGTTTGCAGGGGCTACTCAAAAAGCGAATCGGCACGCGGACTTGGCGAGCTGACGGGTTGCAGGCACATAAGTGCAGGAGTGCAGGTGAAATGGAAACGAAGACTGGGTCTTCGCAATTAAGCGAGCAATGTATACAGCGCTCATCAACGGGCGATGCTCCTGCATCTCGCAGAATCGCCACCACTCTCACAGGTCGGTATTGGACGAGCATGAATCTTGCTTGGAGGTACCCCTCCTGCATGGTCGCAGCGCTTCTGATCGTGTGGAGCGCATCCGGGACGCATTCCACTTCAGCGTGCGCGCAGGAGCACAAGCCAGATTCGAAAGCACCAGCATTGTACAAGCAGGCAGACGCGCCGATTGAGCAGCGAGTGAAGGATCTGTTGAGCCGGATGACGGTTCAGGAAAAAGCCCGGCAATTGGACATGTATATCGGGGCCACAACCTTGGTGGATCAGCACACAGACGACACCCATGCGAGTCCGACGGCGAAGTTTCTACCTGAAAAAGCACAGGCAATGTGGGGCGATCTTGGCGTTGGAGCGATCCACGATCTGAACCCATCGGCGGAACAGGCAAATGCCATTCAGAAATGGGTGCTGGAGCACAATCGACTTGGTATACCAGCTCTGTTCATCGAAGAGGGATTGCATGGATTCGATACCGGGACGGTGTTTCCCGCTCCCATTAATCTCTCTGCTACATGGAATCCGAAAATTGTGCAGACGGTGGGTGCAGCGATTGCATCTGAAGCGCGGTCAACCGGCGTGGACATGATCCTTGCGCCGGTTCTTGATGTCGCGCGCGATCCGCGCTGGGGCCGAGTGGAGGAGGACTTTGGTGAAGATACCTATCTGACCGGCCAGCTTGGGTTGTCGTTTGTGCGCGGGACGCAAGGAACAAGCCTGAGCAACGAGAGCTCGGTGGTGAGCGAACCCAAGCACTTTGCGGGGCACGGTTCGCCGGAGGGCGGCACGAATACATCGCCGGTGCACCTGGGCGAACGGGAGTTGCGCTCGGTGATGCTGAAGGCCTTCGAACCTGCGATTCGAGAGGGACAAGCGATGGGGGTGATGGCCGCATACCACGAAATCGATGGGATACCAATTACTTCCGACCCACTTCTTCTTAAGGACATACTGCGGCGTGAGTGGGGATTTCAAGGGTTTGTGCTCTCCGATCTGGGCGCGATCGAACGTCTTTACAAAGTGCATCGTGTTGTTGGAACTGCAAAGGAAGCTGCGTGCCTGGCAATCAAGTCCGGAGTCGACATGCAGTTTTACGATTTCGACCACCAGGTTTTTCAGGATGCGATTGTCGACTGTATTCGTGAGGGCTCGCTACCGCAGACGGACCTGGACAGGGCAGTGAGTGCTGTGCTTCGCGTGAAGTTTGCCCTGGGGCTGTTCGATCGTCCCATGACCGATCCCGGCCTTCATCCGCGTGTATACCGCTCCCAGGCGCATCTTGACGCTTCGCTTGAAGCGGCCCGCCAGTCCATGACATTGCTCAAGAATGGGGGCCATCTGTTGCCTCTTTCAAAGACCGTTCGCTCCATTGCCGTCATCGGACCCAATGCCGATGTGGCGCAATACGGGGACTACGAGAAATTGTCGAACGGAGTACACATCAGCATGCTGCAGGGGATTCGCGCGCTGGTTCCAGATGCGAAAGTTGAATACGATGACGGCAAGGATATTGATTCGGCAGTTGCCAAGGCCAAAAATGCGGATGTGGTCATTGTTGGGGCGGGAGAATCCCAGGGCATATCGGGCGAGTGGTTTGACCGCTCCGAACTGGGTTTGCCAGGGAACCAGGAACAGCTTCTGGAGGCAATTGTAGCTGCTGGCAAGCCAGTCGTCCTGGTGCTGGAAAATGGCCGGCCATTGACGATTGGCTGGGCCAAAGTGCATGTCCCCGCGATTCTCGAGGCGTGGTATCCGGGAGAGTTCGGCGGCAGGGCGATTGCGGAAACCCTGTTTGGCGACAACAACCCAGCCGGCCGGCTCACGATCACTTTTCCCCGCAGTGTCGGACAACTGCCGGACTTCTACAACTCCGATCCGTCGCGTGTCCGCAAATATGTGGACGATGACGGTGCGCCGCTTTTTGCCTTTGGATTCGGCCTCAGCTACACGTCTTTTCGCTACGATCGTCTTGCGGTACAGTCCCCTACGGCAGGCAGCGATGGGGACATTGTGGCGACCGTCGATGTAACCAACACCGGCGACAGGCAAGGAGAAGAAGTGGCGCAGTTGTATGTCCGTCAGGATGTCAGCAGTGTGGAAACTCCTGCCAGGTCCCTCAAAGGTTTCGCTCGGATCGCTCTCAATTCCCATGAATCAAAGACCGTTCGTTTTCTCATTCCGCAGAGCCAACTCGCGGTATGGAACGCCGAGAAGAAATGGGTGGTCGAACCAGGAAAATATACTTTCTGGGCCGGTGGATCCTCAGAAGCCTCGCTTACCGCCGACCTGGTGATTGGCGCGAAATAGCGCGTAAGGTCAGGCATTTTCGCGTTAAGCTTTGGGCAGAATTTCGCCATTCCTCTGCAAGGGCAGCCTCTGCAATCGCTGTTTGCAGAGCGGTTGGAGAAAGAAATTGATCCAGGCAGACCAGAGTCATTGCGATGCACCATTTTTCCAGAATGCCTTGCCTGTTTTCGCTCAAAATCTGCTAGCTTCAGCACGGATATAACTTTTATTCTCACAGCCATGGCTCACCCTGGATTCGGAAGCGCACACTCGCAAGTGAAATGCGAGACTCCTCTTTGAATCCCGGCAATTCAGCGGACATCGGCGATCCGCCACAAACACTCGCCAACATGTATCCCGTGAAGATACTTGCATCGTGGAGAGGAGGGGCCTCATGAGCGCCCTGGTTGAAAAGCTTACGAGCCGCGATTGTCTGACCGCAGCATTGAACCACAAACAGCCCAATCGAATCCCTATCGATTTCGGAGGGACCGCCGTCACCGGAGTGCACGCCAGTTGCGTCGCTGCGCTTCGTGATCATTACGGACTTGAAAAGCGCCCGGTGCGCATCCACGAGCCTTTTCAGATGCTTGCATTGATCGATGACGATCTCTTCGATGCGATGAGGCTTGATGTAAGGGGCGTATTTCCGCGAAATACCACTTTCGGATTCGCTGTGGATAAGTGGAAGCCCTGGCAATTCAATGGGCTCGATGTCCTGGTGGGGGAAGACTTCAATACGACGGTCGACGCAAACGGAGACACATTGATCTATCCGGAAGGCGATACAACCGTCGCAGCCAGCGGACGGATGCCGCGCGGCGGTTACTTCTTCGACTGCATCGTAAGGCAAGCTCCGTTTACCGAGGATACGCTCAATCCGGAAGACAACTTTGAAGAGTTCAGTTATATTTCGCAAGAAGATCTCGACCACTTGAAACGCTCGGCGCAGGCCGCGGCGGCTACCGGCGTTGGTGTTTGTGCGACCTTTGGTGGAACCGCATTCGGTGACATCGCGTTTGTGCCGGGGCCGTCGCTGAAGCATCCCAAGGGCATTCGGGACATCACAGAATGGTACGTTTCCACATCCAGCCGCCAGGAATACATACATCGAATCTTCGAGTACCAGTGCGAGATCGCGTTGCAAAATCTCGAGCGCATTTATGAAGCTGTCGGTGACAGCATCCAGGCAGTGTTCCTGTGCGGGACGGATTTTGGCACGCAGACCTCGGCATTCTGTTCAGTCAAGACGTTCCAGAACTTGTATTTTCCGTATTACAAACGCGTCAACGAATGGGTGCATTGCCACACGCAATGGAAGACCTTCAAGCATTCCTGCGGAGCGGTCTCCAAGTTTCTGCCTTCCTTCATCGAGTGCGGATTCGACATCCTCAATCCGGTGCAGTGCTCGGCGACGGGAATGGAGCCCGAGCAGCTCAAAGCCAAATTTGGCGATCAACTTGTGTTCTGGGGTGGTGGCGTAGATACGCAAAAGATGCTGCCGTTCGGAACGCCCGCCGAAGTCCGGGAACAGGTTCTACGCAGATGTGCGATCTTCGCGCCCGGGGGCGGCTTCGTGTTCAACACAATCCACAACATCCAGGCAGGGACGCCGGTTGAAAATATCGTCGCCATGATCGATGCTGTGCATGAGTTCAACGGGGATCATTGAGAGGACAGAGTCGCGTTTACGCTTGTTGGGAATGCCATGCAGTCTGCGAATTGGTCCTGAAACTCCTCGTCGCTGGCGAGACTCACATGCTCGATCCTCGGCAGGACAGGCTCTTCAGTCATCAGGAGCATCATCTTCGCTCCACGCAGGGCGGTGTTGCCCGCGGCGCGTATCAAGTGCCTGGGCGCCTCAATCAAGCCAATGGCAAGCGCGCTCTCCACTTGCACATAGTTGCCGAATGCGCCGGCAAGACAGATGCTCTCGAGGTCGGTTGCCTGGATACCCTGACGTTTCAGTAGGAGCCTGAAGCCGCAAGCGATGGCGCCTTTCGCGAGTTGCAATTCGCGGATATCGCTCTGGAAAAGGACGACGGGGTTCTTGACGGTTAGCAGTTTGGTGCCATTAGAGATGCGTCCCGATGGCAGAATTACCCCGTTTGCAAGGTTTACTGCCACCGCATCCACAAGCCCGCTGCCGCAAATTCCACGTGCCTCGACCTTGCCAATCACGGTAACGCCGACGTCGCCATTGGAGAGCGACACGCGCGAGATTGCGCCCGCAGCAGCGCGCATCCCCATGCTGATGGCGCCAGCCTCGAATGCCGGGCCGGCGGCCGCGGATGCACAGACGATTCCATGGCGGTCACCGATCGCGATCTCTCCATTGGTGCCCAGGTCGATCAATGCAACAGGATTGTTACCGCTGCCCATGCCGATCGCGATGATTCCTGCGAGCATGTCGGACCCTACAAAGCCGCCGAGGCAGCGCTCAAACCGTATGCGGCTGTCCGCGGGAAGCGCCCAGCCAAGATCGCGCGGCTCGAAGTGCACTGCTCCCGGCTGAGGCGATTGAAAGGGTACATGCGAGAGCGGTTCGACATTAAGCCCTGCAAACAGATGATGCATGATCGTATTGCCAACCAGAACAACATCGTGCATCTCTGCCTCTCGTTTAAGGGCAAGAGTTGCAACCATCTCGCCCACGGATTGCCGAATGAGATGAGTCAGGTCAGATCCAGACAGCGCAGCCTGAATTCTCTGCATCACATCCGAGCCGAAAGGAGTTTGTGGATTCAGGCCGGTCGTAACACCGAGAACATCGCCAGTTGAAAGATCAATCAGCTGTGCGGCAATCGTAGTTGTGCCGAGATCGACTGCAATTCCAAGCCCCGTCTTGCCGGTGCCAACGAGACCGGAGTCGTCCGCGAGAACTTCCATTTGCCATTGGGTGCACTCCAGCACGAGCGCCATTTCGGCGCGGGCCTGGCAGGCGAGCCGCCATCCTGTCGCGAGTTCCTCGGGAGAAAATACGACGCTATCGGCGTCGGTAGCCGCAAGCGATCCTTCCAGCACGCGCACTCGGCAGCCGCCGCAGAGGCCGCTGCCTCCACAAGGGAATTCAATGCCATACTGGGCCAGCGTCGAAGAGAGAAGCGCGCCTTGAGGAACCTCAACCACTGCGGACAAAGGCTCAAGTTGAACGCGTACGGTTTTCGCGCTCATAAGGCTTCCACAATTGATTCGCCCAGAGTGCCGCGCACGCTCGCACCCGGCGGCACAACCAGAAAATCCGCAGGGTCCCATTCTCCATTCGCAAGACGCTGGAGCAATGTGAGTGAGCCATGCAGCTCTTCAAATTTCCAATTGGATCTCTCCGCTTCGGCGCGAGCCTGCCCACGAAAATCATCCTCTTTGTCGACTCCTGTCGAGATATAGGTCAATCCTGAGTAGTGGCTGCGATAGGCGCCAAACTGCTCATAGAGATAAAGCCCGTTTTCTTCGCCATATTGAGCAATCAGTTCATCCAGCGAACGGCGTTCTCCCAGCTTGCTTCCGGCGGCCATCATGGACTGGCCCGGTGTTTGGAACTCGATCCAACCTGGGGAACGAAAATAGACTCCGGTATGTGCATCGAAGTATTCCTGATATCGAGATCGGCTGCCCATGAGCAGTCCAATGCAATCGTGTACGCGGGGAAGTACCAATTGCGACTTGCCTGCACGGAGCCGCTCCGTTCCCCGCCCGCAGAGCGCGTAGCCAAGCAGGATGGCGTCATAACCAGAACCGTCCGCCTCATCGATGCGCGCCTGCAGATGCGGGCGCATCGAAGCGCCCAGGTCGTGCAGCCCCATGGTTAACATTTCTACGTCGATCGTATGAGGCGACTGCGGAAGCACGAGGTTCAGCTCTCGCGTGAGAACCTGGCAAGCAATCAGTCGAAGGCGCATGGCCATCCCTCAATACCTTTTGACGCTTCTGCGGATTGGCGAAGGCCGAAAGGGAAAGGAAGCTTAGTTACAATCCATAGCTCGCTTTGTCATAAAGACTTCCATACTGCGCTTCCATATCCCCGATCAGCGTGGTTTCCTCCACAGGAAACGTAGTGAGCGCCTCGTCGATCCGCGACAGCCACAGTTGCTCCTTGCGCGAAATGTGCAGCAGGTCTCGATCGATGCCGCTCTGCAGAATCTCGACCGCGGCCCTGCCGGCAGCGAGCGTCCGATGATACGGAGTATCCGCCCCTACGATGGCTTTCGCAATCTTGATGGTGGCCTGAGGAGACAGCACCGCCGCCTGCGGGCTCAACCACTCATCGGATGTGGTCATCCAGTCTCTCATCTGCAACCTGCCGCCTGAACTGGCCGCAACATTCATCAGGCGGCAATCGTACGTAAGTAGCTCGGTAAACACTTCCGGCGCATTGCCTGAAAGCAGACGCACATTCTGCACCGATTCGTTGCTCCACAGATCGCACATGGCCGCGGCTATATTTCCCACAGGGCTGAAGTGGGCGCAACTGGCCGACTTGCCCTCCATCGAGATCGGATAGCCCGTGATGGCCTTGATCACCGGGCCTTCGTACGCGCAATCCTTTGACGGCCCCACCGCGCCTTGCTCAAATGCAGCCAGGCTGCGCACGGCGCTCATCGCGCGAACCACGGCCGCCAGAACCTCGGGAAGCATTTTTTGATGAGCGAGCTGCATGGCTGTATTGGCAAACCCGCAGGCAGAGTCACCACCACTGACCACGCCTGGGTTCGCATTGCAGATATCGCTGATCTGGCCCCATAGCCACGACATGTCTCTCGGCGCCAGCACTCCCAGCGCGAATACGACGCCTTGAATGTCTCCAAACATCAGCGCCTGATCGTGAATTTCCTTTCCCCCGACGGACTCGATGGAAAGAATGTCCGCGCCAGACTCGGCGCACAGTTGCAATGAGCGCTTGAGCCTCTCCCACGGCTTCCCGCTCCTCATCAGAGGCGGCTTTACCTGGTCGCGTATGTCGGTGGGAGTCACGCGCAGTGCGCCTGGCAATTTGTGTTTCTCGTGATAGGCGCGCAGATGCCGCTTGAGCAAGGCCGTTAATTCGGCGCCCCATTCGGGCCGTTCCGTCATCGGCGGCAACAGCTCAAACTCGAGCACGATGCCAGGGGTTGCAAGGGATGCCGCGCGACGCAGAATCTGTTCCGCCATCTGGTCGTAGTGCGCCACCACCTCCGGCCACGTGGCGTCGGTCATATTCATCGGAGGCAACGTGAAATTCACTTCAGGGAAGACAGTCCCGCCACCGATGGTGAGTCCAAGCCCGCATTGCAGAGGGTGAGGGCATGTGCCATATAACAAACCATCCTGGGTTGGAATCGCAAGTTCAGAGTACTTTCGGACTGTCCGCTCAAGAATCAAAATCCAGCTCCAACGAGTACGTGTTTGTTAGTTGGAATTCGGCTTGGAATCGCTCGGATTGGCCATGCCGTCCAAGAAGCCATCGAAACCTCATCACGCGGCGGCGAGCAGGCTTTTCACCAGACCCACTGCGCCGCTTGCATTCTCGCTATATCCGTCCGCGCCTATCTCTTTGCAGTAGTTAGTTGTTACAGGAGCACCGCCGATCAGCACCTTCACCTGGGTGCGCACGCCCGCCGATTTGAACGCTTCGATCGTCGTCTTCATTGCAGGCATGGTCACCGTCAACAGCGCCGACATGCAGACAATGTGCGGCTGGTGCTCTTCCACTGCGGCAACGAACTTCTCCGGCGAGACATCGGTGCCAAGATCGATCACTTCAAAACCGCTGCCTTCAAGCATGGATGCCACGATGTTCTTCCCGATGTCGTGCAGGTCACCCTTCACGGTTCCGATGATCACTTTTGTTGCGAGCTTTTGCCCTGACGCCACCATGAGCGGCCGCAGCAGCACCATCGCGCTCTTCATGGCCCTGCCGGCAAGAAGCAACTCGGGGACAAAGTATTCTTCCTCGTCGAACAGCCTGCCCACTTCATCCATCGCGGGCACCATGGAGCCGGTAATCAAAGTCATCGGATCCACGCCGGCGTCTATGGCCGCCTGGGTTGCCGCATGCGCCTTCTTTGCATCGCCGTTCAGCACTGCGTCATAAAGTTCGTTGGATCGAGTCATGTCTGAAACCTCATTGAAGAATTAGGAGCTGGCATCGTGTCTCTGCCGCGTGATGCCAATCAGCGTCCCAATTGCATTCAATTCAAATCGAAGAGCGCTCTTGGTCGGAATGCCGATTACGAACTAAATTGTGCTCTTCGGCAACGACAGAGGACCATATCTATGAAAATAAATAATATGTCCATGATGAATCATGACAAGATCTGCCGAAGGGATGCCTGGACGTCGAATCGATTTTGAATTCGCATAGATGGAATCCAGGTAGAACAAAGCGGCTCGGTGCGATTACGACCGGCTCTTTATCCAAAATGAAATCGCAATCAGCCTTGGCGACCATGTTTCCAGAGCTGACTGCGCCATGCAAGCGGACTGCGTCCGGCACTCTGTTTGAATTTCCTGGAGAAGTGAAACTGGTTGACAAACCCGCACTGTTCGGCAATCTCGGAAATTGAGAATCCAGTGTGCAGCAGCAGGTCCGCCGCCATTTCGAGACGCTTTGCGGAAAGCTGCTTCATCGGGGTTGGCTTGCCGGCAAGCCGACATAATTTAAGCAGATGCTGTTGCGAAACACCCGCGGCACGAGCAATTTCCTTGAGCGTCAACTGGCGCGTATAGGTGTCGTTGAGGAAGCACTCCATCCGGGATAGTACGGTGTCACTGGCCGTCGCCGCCTTGTGTCCCGTTCTTACCGCAGACGCAAAATCGCACATGATCGAAATCGCGAACCCCTGGTAGAGGCCGTTCTGCAGTACTTCGGAAGAGGAGATTGAAGCCGTATCTTTTTTGGCGATCCCCATCAAACTCGCCATACGCCCGAGAAAAGGGATGGGCCCACGAAGGGTCGAAAACTCATTGCGCAATTCCTGAGAGAGCGCGTCGGGAGCGATCGCAACCCAGCTATGGTGCGTCTCGCGGTCTTGAGCAAAGAAAAAATGTTCGGTATGCCCGGGACCAAGAAGAATGCCGTGATTCTCTGGCACGTCCAGCGTCTCGCCATCCAATTCAAGACTGAGACTGCCGCTATGAACGATGACGAGCTGAAAATCAGTCTGGATCCTCGGCCCAAAACTTCCTCCCCTCGCGTACAGGACGTCTCCGACCGTCACGGAGCCGCGCGTCACTCGTAAATACGTTTGTGAAAGACGTTCTGGTTCTGGTTCGGGCGCCATTTCAGCTCTGCTTTCTCAATGAGAAGGGTTCCAGCCTCGCGAGCCTAGCAAGTTCATGAACACAAAACCTGGATCTGAGGCTATGCTCGCATCGAATTATAAGGATGTTCCCCGAAAGGCTGCACCGGCAACGCTCGGATATTTCCGCTCTCGATTCAATCGATGGGAGTTCTCAGGGGTCACGTCTAGTTCTTCGCCTGGAACAACAGCGTGGCCAGGTCCGTCAGGTTCTGTCTCCAGAGCGGCCAGGCGTTTGCCGTTTCCGGGACCTCTGTATACGTGACCTTGATGTTCCGGCTATCGAGAGGCTGCTTGAATTGGGGGTTGAGCCGCACAAGCCGGTCCGCCGCGCCGCATGCGATCCTGCCGAGTTGATGGATGAAGCTACGCGGGAGGCATATCTTCTTGCGTGCCAGAGCAGCGACAAATGGTTCGGCTGCGACGGTCGAGTAGGTTACTTAAGGGCAAAATGAGTACACGCAGGTAATATTCCTTGGTAATTATTTATACAACGTAGTTATCGCGAATCGTCCTATTTTTATTATGTTTTCCAGCCTTGCTGGGGAGGACTGGCACTTGGATCTCGCTGTCGCCACTTATGAGATGTGGGGCGGGAATTCACCTTGTGAGGGAGAAAATGTTTATTCTCTGAACAATAAAGAACATAGGATACCCTTGAAATTGCCCCGTTGAGAATATTTGAGAAGATTCTGCTTGCGTTCTCTATCTGGTTCTTCCTAAACTTCGATGTAATTTCCCACGCATGTGCTCCAGACAGCACGGCGCTCCCAGTGTTGTGGGTGTTTTGATGCAGAGCTGCCCAGCCTTGAGCCAAGTCGCATCCGCACCGGAATAGTCCGGGCGGGTTGCGAGCCACTTCACCTCCAGCTGAGATCGAAGCCTGGGGGACGCAACAAATCGATGCGGTCTGCGGGCCTGTTCCCGTTTGGCGGCATCTTCCCGGTTCCTGGAGGTAGTACCCTGTCGCACCTTGGATACAATTCCGCGCGCAAATTTCATCCTGCAACTCTGCTGTGCATGACGGCAATGTTGTGCCTGTTTCCGACGGCATTGGCCTCCGCACAGGCCGCTGCCAGCCCGACCTCGGTGAATTTCGGCATCGTGGCGCTGAGCAACACGTCGGCGGCGCAGAATGTTCTCTTCAAGAATTCCGGAAGTTCGTCGATCTCCATCAGTGCTATAAGCGTGACGGCGGGGAGCGGGTACACGCTGACGGGGGCCGGGAGCCCGGCGTGTTCGACCTCGAGCCTGGTGGGCGCGGGCGCCAGTTGCAACATCGGCATCACTGCGACTCCCACCGCGCTGGGTGCTCGGGCGGGGACGCTGACCATCACCAGTTCCGCCAGCAACAGCCCGACCATCGTGGCGTTGACCGCGACTGGAATCGCCGCGACGACGGCGTTGCCGACCACCGTGGCCTTCGGGAACATTGCGATTGGCTCAACAAGCGTGGCGCGCGGCTTTTCACTGACCAACAACGAGTTGACCGCGATTACCGTTTCGCCGATGACGGCGCCATCTCCGTATGCCATTTCAAGCACCACCTGCGGGGCCACGCTGGCAGCCAAATCCAGTTGTGAAGTTTTTGTTACGCTAACGCCTTCGGTGGCCGGCGTGATCGAGCCCAGCGTCATTACGTTGACCACCTCGGGGACCAACAGTCCGCTCACGGTGAACCTGACTGGAGCCGGGGTTACACCGTCGTCCCTTTCAACCAGCGCGATCAACTTCGGCAGCGTCGCGGTTGGCTCATCGAGCGCGTTACACAACGTTACTTTGTCGAACAACGAGATGACGGCGATCAACATAGCCGCGTTCGCGGCGCCCGCGCCATTTGCAATTTCGAACAACACCTGCGGGAGTTCGCTGGCAAGCAGCGCCATCTGCAGCTTCTCGATCACCATGTCTCCGACCACGGCGGGGTCATTTTCGAAAACGCTGACGATTGCAACAAGTGCCCTGAACAGCCCGCTGAGTTTGTCGCTGAGCGGGACCGGTTACACGCTCGCATCTCTATCTGCCGCGTCGCTGAATCTGGGAAACGTTGTGGTAGGGACCACGAGCCCGGCCCAAACGCTTGCGCTGGTGAATGGCGAGCAGACATCGCTCACGATCCATTCGATCACTGTGCCGTCTCCATTCAAGCTGGCATCGACGACGTGCGGGAGCACACTGGCGGGAAATTCGCAGTGCAATATCTCCATTACCCTGACGCCGACTGCCGTCGGAGCTGTTCCCCTGACCTCGCTTTCAGTTTTGACCACGGCATCGAGCACTGCGCTGACTGCGGCGCTGACCGGCGCGGGCGTTGCCCCGACGATGGCATCGCCCGCATCGGTGAACTTTGGCAACGTGGTAGTGAACACCACGAGCGCGCTGAAAGTGGTAACAGTCACGAATGAGCAAGCGACGAGCCTGACCATCAACTCACTGAGCGTGACGGCAGGGAGCCCATACGGGATCGACCAGACGTCAACCTGCTTCACGCCGACCCTGGCCGCAGGAGCATCGTGCACCGTTGCGCTCTATGTGTCTCCCACCACGGCGGGCAATCAGCCGGCGGGCGCATTGACGATCAGCACCAATGCCGCCGCGAATCCGCCGGCGGTTCCGCTTTCGGGATTTGGTGTTTCGCCGGTCACGCTTTCGCCGCCGACCGTCAACTTCGGCAATGGGGTTGTGGGCCTCAAGACCGGCTCAAAGACATTCACGATCACCAACAACGAGAGCAGCGCACTGACGCTTACAGGGGTGGTGTTCAACGGGCCATTTGTACTGGACACGAGCGCAACGACGACTTGCCCGATGGCGGGTGGTTCGCTGAGCGGCACGCTGGCCGCGGGACATAGCTGCAACATCGGGGTCGACTTTGCGCCCACAACGGTAGGCGCCACAAGCGGCGGACAGATCACGGTCCTGAATACGGCGGCGAACAGCCCGCAGGTTGGCGGACTTGCAGGAACCGGCGCCCTGGCTGTGAGCATTTCGCCATCCCCGGTCAATTTCGGAACCGTGGTACTGAACAAGGCGAGCGCGGTGACGAACGTGACCGTGAGCAACGCCCAGTCGGTCGCGCTGCATTTTTCCGGGATCAGCACCACCGCACCCTTCGCGATTGTTGCGCCGACTTCAGGCGCGCAATGCCTGGTGGGAACTCCGGTCGCCGCGGGGGGCAGTTGCAATGTCGGGCTGATCTTGACGCCAACTTCGGTGGGCGCGACTCCGGCTATCAGTCTGACTGTCGCGGATGACGCCCCGACATCTCCCCAAATCGTCGGCCTTTCCGGACTCGGAGAGGTGGCTGTCACGCTTCCGACGAGCCTGAACTTCGGCAACGTGGCCGTGGGCGAATTAACAACGCAAAGCCTCACGCTGACCAATAATCAGACCATTCCGCTGGCCATCAGTTCGATCACGGGGTTCAGTGGCGGCTACAGCCTGAACGCGACGAGCACCACATGTTCAACGACCACCGCGCTGGCCGCAGGCGGGAGCTGCGTGATTGCAGTCAACCTGACGGCGACTGCGCTGGGCGCGCAGCCGGCCACTTCGTTCAAGGTAATTGATAATGCGCCATCGAGTCCGCAGACGGTTTCTCTTACGGGAAATGCTGTGACGCAGGTGACGTTGACGCCTAACACATTCACTTTTCCAGCGACGATTCAAGGGCAGACAAGCGGTATCCAGGTAACGGAACTCACGAATAACCAGGCCATCCCGCTGATCATTTCGACCATCGGCATGGCCGGCGCCGATCCAAATGATTTTACGGTTGGGGGCACCTGCCCGACCGCGCCGAATTCGCTGCCTGCGGGGCAGACCTGCCAAATCAACCTGACGTTTGCACCCGCCGCAACCGGAAGCAGAACGGCTACGCTCAGCGTTGTTGACAATGCACCGAACAGCCCGCAGACGGCGAGTCTAACCGGGACCGCCAATCCGCCGGTGCTGGTGTCGCCGGGTACGACGCAGACTTTCACGGCCAACGTAGGAACCACGAGCGCGTTCACGACTTTCACCATCACCAACGAACAGACCAACGTTCCGTTGATCTTCCGCCCCGCGGTGCTTACGGGCGACTTCATTCAGTCGGCCACGACCTGCCCGATTGGCGGGGTTGGGCTGGGCGGAACGGGAACGATCGCAAGCTGCACGGTCTCAGTGGAATTCAATCCGAGCATTGGCGGAGTGCGCGACGGCCAATTGCAGGTGAACGACAATGCGGTGACGACGCCGCAGGTGGTGAATCTGACCGGGACCGGCTCGAATCCGCTGACGATTGCGCCGGCAACGCTCGCGTT
>Ga0182012_10000350_pt1 | contig 52360 bp, 43 predicted proteins | sample 612S2SmetaG_FD_120486 | JGI IMG/M metagenome (GOLD analysis project Ga0182012, IMG submission 120486) | Permafrost microbial communities from Stordalen Mire, Sweden - 612S2S metaG | ecosystem: Environmental > Terrestrial > Soil > Wetlands > Permafrost | place: Sweden: Stordalen | collected... | reverse complement strand
TTCCGGGCCCGGACGGGCCGGGAGCCCAGGCGCGGCGAGCTGCGCGACCTCGCGTTGGAGAACCGGCGCGCGAAGGCCCTCACCACCCGACGCGATCTGCTGGGTGTGTGGCGCGAGACGGGCTGTGAGCACGGGTTCGAGTCGTGGGAGGCGCTTCAGCTCCTCGCCGGCCCCGAGCGCCGGAGGCCAGAGAGGGGGATCGAGGACCGCGTCGAGGCCCGGCTGATCGAGCACCACGCCGTGTTCGACGCGAAGGACCTCCGGACAGTCGTGCTGGAGCAGGCCGCCGGGGAGATGTCCCCCGAACAGGCACTCGAGGTCGCGAAGGCGATGGTCCGCGACCGGCGTGTCCTGACCTTGGAGGGCGGACGGATGACGACGTTGGCTGTCCGGGCTCAGGAGCAGGCGATCGAACGCCGCGCCCAGCAGCTCGCCGCACCAGGCGGCAGAGACGTCGGCGAGCACGCACGCACACGAGCCATCAGCGAGGTCGCGGAGCAGCTCGCTGCATCGCCGTCCCCGGAGCAGACCGCGGCCCTCAGAGCGATCACAGGCGATGAGCGCCTCGCCGTGCTCATCGGCCCCGCCGGCACAGGGAAGGGAGTCGTCATCGACATGGCCACTCGTGCGGAGAAACACGCCGGCCACCACACGATCGGCGTCGCCGTGTCCGGCTCAACAGCAGAGCGCCTCGGCGAGACAACCCCCGCGCTCGCGGGCCGCACCTCCACGATCGACGCGCTGATCGCCAGAGCAGACGCTGGGACCGTGAAGATCGGCCCCAACACCACGGTCTTCCTCGACGAGGCCGGGATGGCCGACCACCGCCGCCTCGACGCACTCACCAGGCTCATCGAGCAGTCAGGGGCGAAGCTCGTCGCGGTCGGTGACGGCAAGCAGCTCCCCTCGATCGGCCCGGGAGGCATGTTCGACCGCCTCACTACCCACGCCCGTTCCGCGGAGCTCGAGGACATCCACCGCACGAGCGACCCCGGGGAGCGTCAGGCATGGGCCGCTCTCCGTCGCGGGGAGCCTGAGCAGGCCATGGCGCACTACCAGGCACGCGGGGAGCTGTTCTTCAACGACACCCGCGAGGAGGCAGGGGAGGCCGCCGTCCAACGCTGGGCAGAACTGACCCAGATGCGAGACGCACGCCAGGTCGCGTTGATCGCTGACGCGTCGAACGTCGAGATCGACCGGCTCAACGCCCGCGCCCAGAACCTGCGGATCGACCGCGGCGAACTCTCGGGCGCCGAAGTCCCGCTGGTACATCAGCACTACGGCCTCTACCAGGGCGACCTCGTCACCTTTACCGCCCAGCACCGCATCCCGGGGCAGGCGAGGGTCGAGAACGGCGCCCGCGGCCAGGTCACCCGAACCCACCAGGACGGCCTGACGGTCCTGCTCGACGGCTCGGAGCGCGAAATCGCCCTCGGAGGCCAAGACCTCGAGAACCTAAGGCTCGCCTACGCCCAACACGTCTACCGCCAACAGGGCGCAACAGTCGAGCGCAGCGTGGTCGTGACCGGCGGGTGGCAGACCAGCAAGGAGAGCGCCTACGTCCAGGCGACCAGGGCCCGGGAGGCGACAGAGTGGTTCCTCGCTCGCGACGAGCTCGGCATCGACGGCCAGGACGACCGGCGTGTCATGCGCCTCGCGCAACAACTCCGCATCAGCCGCAGACAAACACCCTCCCTCGCCCACCGAGAGCTGGCAGACCCCGACTGGGGACCCGGATTCCACCCCACACACCGGCTCATCCCATCCCCACTCCAAGCGCTCGGCAGAGCAGCCCGGCATCTCAACCGCGAGCCAACCCGCGACGGGCCAGGAATTGACCGGTGAGCCAGCCATCTCGCACGACGGGTGCTTCGGTGGCCACGGCGCTCCGCCGCCCGCTGACTGCGGCTGATGTCATGACAGCCGCCGAGGTCGCTGCGTTGCTCCGGGTCCCACGCTCGACGGTGGAGGACTGGGCGAGACGTGGCGTGATCCCGTCCAGGAAGGTCGGGCGCCGCCGCCTTTACATACGCTCGAAGCTCGAAGAGCTCCTGCTGGCCGAGGACTCGGACGCTGCGCATTTCGCGGCGTAAGTGGTACCCACGAGTGGTACCCACGGATTGATTTGAGCCGAAACATCTAGCTCGACAGTCCTCAAAGCAGTCGTTTTGCAGGACTTTTATGAAAGCCGGAGACGGGACTCGAACCCGTGACCCCCTGTTTACAAGACAGGCGCTCTACCAGCTGAGCTACTCCGGCATGGCCCGGGGCGCGGCGCGGGCTGCGGACCACTGTAACGAGGGCATCGCGGGCGGTGTATGAGCTGTGTGGACCATCCGCGCCGCCCCATCTCAGTCCGCTCCGCTTCACAGCAGGCCCCTGCGCCGGAGGTGGACCTGGGCGCGTTCCGCGAGCGCTCGCTCTCCAGGGGCGTGAACCCGGTGGTGTACCGCATCATCCGCACGCTGTTCGTGCCGTTCTTCCTGGTGTACTTCCGCCTTCAGCGCATCGGCCGCGAGCACCTGCCCAGCAGCGGCCCGCTGCTGCTGGCGTCCAACCACCGCAGCTTTTTGGACCCGTTCGTGATCGGCACGCTGGTCAAACGTCCTGTGTACTACATGGCAAAGCGCGAGCTGTTCGAAAAGCGCTGGCAGGCCTGGGTGCTGAACGCGCTGGGAGCCTTCCCCGTGGACCGCGGCGCGGGCGACGGAGAGGCGCTGGCCACGGCGCGCGCCATCCTCGAGCGCGGCGACTGCGTGGTGGTGTTCCCGGAGGGCACGCGTGTGCGCCCCGGGCCGCTGGGGGACCCTCGCCGCGGCATCGGTCGCCTTGCGCTTGAAACCGGCGCTCCCGTCGCGCCGGTCGCGGTTATCGGTTCAGAGGACGTTCGCAGGGGCTGGCGCATTCGCCCGCGCAAGGTGCGCATCCGTGTGGGGCGCCCGCTGCTTTTCCCCACAGTGCAGCAGTGCTCTCCCGCGCTGGCCGCCGGCGCCACGCAGAGGGTTTGGGCCTGTGTGAGCCTGCAGTGGGAGTGGCTCGGAGGAGTCAAGGCGCCCCGCGACGACCAGGCCGAGCGGCAAAGGGCGCGCGAGGTCCCCAGAGCCGCCTAGGTCCGGCGGCTGCGCCGGGGTAGTGTTGCCATGAGTGAGCGATCAGCAAGCCCCACGGCCCAAGGCGCAACTGGACGCGGAATTCTCCGACCTCTATCGCGCGCATCTGCGCGACGTGTACAGCTACGCCTACTACCGCGTGGGCGATCACCACGACGCGGAGGACCTCACCGAGCAGACCTTCCTGCAGGCCTACAGGCACTTCGAGCGCGCGCTCGCAGAATCCCACGGGCGACCCCTGAGGCCATGGCTGATACGCATCGCGCACAACCTTGCTGCAAACCTCTATCGCGACCGCTCGCGCAGGCCTGCCTCGCCGATCGACGACAGCATGCCAATCCCCGCTGTGCACACCACCGAGCAGCTGGTGGAGGGTCGCGACGAGCTCAGCCGCGTTCTGGACGGGGTGCGCCTGCTGCCCGACGACAGGCGCGAGGCGCTGATCATGCGCTTTGCGCTCGGCATGGACAACCGCGAGATCGCCCGTGCGCTGGGCCGCTCCGACGGTGCCACCAAGGTGCTTATACACCGCGCCATCAAGCAGCTGGAGGAGCTGGTGGGCGATCGCGGCCATCAGCCCGTCGCTGTCAGCGGCGTCGATTCCAAGCCCGGGCCGGCGGCGTCCGATGACTGACGCAGCCACCAGCTTCGAGGGTCTGCTGCGCGAAGCGCTCGCTCCCGTGGAGCCGCCGGAGGCGCTCACCCAGCGCCTTGAGAGCACGCTCACCAGCATCACCGAGATGGCCGCCGATGAGCTGGAGGCCTGGGAGCTCTCCGCGATGCGAGACCCGCGCAACTGGGTGCGCCCCGCCGCCGCGGTGGTGGTGGGCGGCACCGCCGCCGGAGCGCTTGTGCTGCTGCGCGCCCGCCGCCGCGCCCCGGGCCGTGGAGGACTGCTGGGAATGCGCCGCACCGCCCAGCGCACCGTGCGCGACCTGGAGCGCGAGACGCGCAAGCTGCTCAGCGAGCTCTGAGCGCCGACCGCGCCGCCCACGCCGGGCCGCGCGGACCGCGCACGCCGGGCCGCGCACGCCGCGCCGCGCCGCGCACGCCGGGTCGCGCCGCCCCCGACGCCCGATCCCCGGCCGCCGCAGGAGCTGCTGCGCCCGCGCGCGGCTAGGCTCTGCTTCCCGGACATGGCCACCTGCTACCGCCATCCCTCGCGCGAGACGGGGGTCTCCTGTGCCAACTGCGGCCGGCCGATCTGCCCGGACTGCATGACCACCACGCCTGTGGGCATGCGCTGTCCTGAGTGCTCCAGGCAGAGAACCGTCGTGAAGACCCTGCGCAACACCGCGCGCAGGCCGCAGGCCACGATGGCGCTGATAGCCATCAACGTGGTCGCATTTCTGACCGAGCAGGGGCAGTTCACGCTGTTCGGCTCGGAAATACACGGGACGGTGATCAACGAAGGCGTGCTCTACAGGGCCTCGATCGCCGAAGGGCACCAGTACTGGCGGCTGCTCACCAGCGCGTTCCTGCACGAGAACTTCATACACATAGGCTTCAACATGTACCTGCTGTATCTGCTGGGCATGATGCTCGAGCCGGCCATCGGCTGGCTGCGGTTCACCACCATCTACTTCACCGCGCTGTTCGTGGGGTCCTTTGGTGTGCTGTTCGCCACCAACGCGCCAAGCCTGGGCGCATCGGGCGCCATCTTCGGGCTGATGGGCGCCGCGGTGGTGGAGCTGCGCGCGCGCGGCATCGGCGTGATGCAGTCGGGCATCGGCGGGCTGATCGTGATCAACCTGATCCTCAGCTTCAGCCTGGCCAACATCTCCGTTGGCGCCCACATCGGCGGTCTGATCGGCGGTGCGCTGGCGGGTCTTGCGATTCGCACGGCCGATACGCGCCGCGTGCCGGCGCTGGGGATCATCGCCTGCGTCCTGCTCACCGTGGCCGCCATCATCGGCGGGATCGCCGTGGCGGGCGCCACCGGCAGCGGCCTGGCCTGAGGCGCGCACTCAGCGAGCGCTCGCCTCCAGCGCAACCTCCAGCGCCAGCGCGCCCGCGGGCGGCTGTGCCACCTGCTGCGGGTGCAGGATGTGCGCCAGCAGCTCCAGCCCGTCGATCAGGCGCGGGCCGGGCCTTGAGAAGTACGCGGATGCATCCACAGCCACCACGCGGTCCGCTCCCAGCGCAGCCAGCTCGCGGGCGTGCCCCAGCGCCTCGGCGTGCGCGCGCGGGGCGTCGTAGCCGCAGGGCATCACCACCACGATCTCAGGGCGCGTTGCGGCCAGCTCCTGCCAGGACATCGTCTGGGAGTGCTCGCCGGGCAGTCCCAGCACGTCATCGCCGCCCGCCATGTCGATCATCTGCGGCGTCCAGTGCCCTGCCACGTACACCGGGTCCAGCCACTCGATGGCAGCCACGCGCGGACGCACCGTGTTGCGCACCGCCAGCTTCACCCGGTCGATGCGCCCAGCGGCACGCGCCAGCAGGTCAACCGCGGCGTCACGGCTGCCGGTGGCCTGCGCGACGGTGCGCAGGTCGCCGAGCGTCTCGCCCAGCGTCCTGGGGTCGAGCGCGATCACGCGAGGTCTGCAGGGCATGCGCCGCGCCAGCTGCTCCACCTCCTGGTAGGACACCGCGCACACCGGGCAAAGCGCCTGGGTGATGATCAGGTCCGGCTGCAGCTGCTCCAGCGCAGTGCCGTCCAGCTCATAGATCGCCTGGCCCTCCAGCGTTCGCTCGCGCACCGCCTCGTCTATCTCCCCGGCGCTCAGGCCCGCGGGCAGCACGTCGCGCGTCACCCGTGCAAGCTGCGCCGCCTGCGGCGGGTGGTCGCACTCGTGCGTCACCGCCACCACCTGCTCGCCCAGGCCAAGGGCGAACAGCAGCTCGGTTGCGTGTGGCACGAGGCTGACGATGCGCATGCGTGAACTGTAGGCGCGCCGATGGGCTAACCTCGCCACCGATGGCCCTGCTGACGGCGGATCAGATTCGGGATGGCCTGGCGCAGCTGAGCGACTGGCGCCAGGAGGGCGCGAGCATCGCGCGCGACGCCGCGTTTGCAGACTTTGCCGCAGCGCTGGAGTTCGTCAACCGCGTTGCCGCGGCGGCAGAGCAGGCAAACCACCACCCGGACATCCTGCTGCACGGCTGGAACCGGGTGCGCCTGACGCTCTCCACGCACTCAAGCGGCGGCATCACCGCGGCCGACCTGGACCTGGCCGCGCGCATCGACACCCTGCTCTGAGCCGCTTCGAGCCTCCGTGTGGCTGAGCTGCGGCGCTCGTGTGGCGAAGCTGCGAGCCTCGGTGTGGCTGAGCTGCGGCGCTCGTGTGGCGACCAGCGCGCTTGCTACGGTTGTCGGGTCTGGCACCCGATGAGCGACGACGAAGAACTTCCCCGAAGTAGCGCGGCCCCGTCGGGCCCACACGCCCTGCCAGCGCGCGCGAGCGGGGTGAGAGCGGGTCTTCGGCTGCGGGCGCCCGTCACCGCGTGAACGGCCTCAAGCTGATCTTCGCCGCGCTGCTGATCGCGGTGAATGCCTTCTTCGTGATAGCCGAGTACGCCCTGGTGAGATCCCAGCGGGCGCGCCTGGAGCTGATGCGCGACGAGGGCGTCAAGGGAGCTGCGCTGGCGATGCAGCAGCAGGGCAACGTCAACGAGTACATCAGCGCCGTGCAGATCGGCGTGACCATGACCTCGATCGGCATCGGGGCGCTGGGCGAGCCTGCACTGGCGTCGATCTTCAAGAGCGCGCTGGGCAGCACGCTCAGCCACGGCCTGGCCGTTGCCATCTGCGCTGCGGTGGCGTTCCTGATCATCGCCTCCGCGCAGCTGGTTGCGGGGGAGATGGTGCCCAAGTTCTACGCAATCCACCGCGCCGAGGCGGTTGCACGTCGCGTGGCGCGCCCGCTGCGCGCCTTCAGCGTGCTGTTCCGCCCAATCATCCTGCTGCTCACCGCGGTCTCGGACAGGATCCTGCGCGTGCTGGGCGTGGACACCAGCCTGGAGCGCCGCGGCGGCTCGCCCGATGAGCTGAAGATCCTGATCGCCGAGTCCCACGCGGGCGGTCAGATCGACCCGGGCGAGGCGGGCATGCTCACGGGCGTCTTTCACCTGCACGAGCAGGAGGCGCGCCAGGTGATGACGCCGATCCCTGCGGTGGTGACCATCGACGTCTCCCAGGACGTGGAGAGCGCGCTGCGCCAATGCGTCTCCAGCGGCCACACACGCCTGATGGTCACCGAAGAGGAAGACCGTGACCGCGTGCGCGGGCTGGTGCATGTGAGCGCGCTGGTGCGCCAGCTGATGCAGGAGGGCCCTGGCTCATCGGTGGAGCCGCTGGTCAACGAGGCGCTGATCGTGCCGGAGACCAAGCCGCTGGACGACCTGCTGGCCGATCTGCAGCGCCAGCGCACCTCGATGGCGGTGGTGGTGGACGAGTATGGCCGCGTCGTGGGCGTGGTCACCGTGGAGGACATCATCGAGGAGGTGGTGGGGGAGATCGCCGACGAGACCGACCCCACCTCCGGCGAGATCCGACGCCTGGCGGACGGCGACTGGTTCGTGCGCGGCCACGTTGCGGTCACGGACCTTGCCGACTACGGGCTGGACCTGCCGGTGGACAGCGACGCCTACAACTCCATCGGCGGCTTCGTGTTCGCGGAGCTCGGCCGGCTGCCACGTCGCGGCGACACGGTCAGCGCTGACGGCTTCTCCATCCGCGTGGAGTCCGTCCGCGACAACCGCATCGAGGCGGTGCGCATCCGCGAGCGCCGCCGTGTGCCCCGCGAGGCGCGCGAGGGCGAGGCCTAGCGGAGCGAGCGCCGCCGAGGCTGCGGGGGCTGCGGGGGCTGCGCCCCGGGGCTGCCTCGCCCCGAGGAGGCCGCGCGCGATCGCGCTGCCACGCGAGCGATGGGCCCGTTAAACACGTCCGGCCCGCGGGGGGGAGCGGACCGGATCGCGTGCACTGGGAGGAGGCGGGTGTGCGGTGCGACTCTGCAAGTCGCATGAACAAGTATCGCCACAGCGATCAACCGCAGCTAAAAGTCCGCTCCAGCGCCGCTAAAGGTTTTGCGCGCCGTGTTCAGGCGCTCTTGTAGCTGTGAAATCCGCTGCCGCTCTTGCGCCCCAGCGACCCGTCGGCGACCAGCTGCGAGACGCGCGGCGGGATGCTCTCGCCGATCGTGCGCCCGATTGCCTCCGCCACGTCGAGGCCCACCAGGTCCAGCAGCGACAGCGGCCCCATCGGGTGTCCGGCGCCCAGGCGCATGCAGGTGTCCACGCCCTCGGGGTCCATGCCCGTTGCTTCCAGCAGGCGCACCGCGCTGAACAGGTAGGGGAACAGCAGGCGGTTGACCACGAAGCCGGGAACGTCGGGCACCTCCACGGGTGTCTTCTCGAAGGTCTCGCACAGCGCGAAGGCGCGCTGGCGCGTCTGCTCGAGCGCGGTGCTGGGGAACACCAGCTCCACCAGCTTCATGCGCGTGACGGGGTTGAACACGTGGAAGCCCAGGAAGCGCTCCGGGCGCCCGCTCTCGCGCGCGAGGCTCTCGATGGAAAGCGAGGAGGTGGTGCTGGCGAGAATGGCGTCGGACTGCAGGATGCCGTCCAGTTCCGCCAGCAGGCCGGCCTTGATGTCGTGGTCCTCCACCACCGCCTCCACCACGAACGTCGCCTCCGCCAGCGCGTCCGGGTCGGTGACGATTTCCACGTGGTCAGGATCGATCTCCGCGCCGAGCCTGCTGAGCGTCCTCTCCACGGTGTCCCTGGCCCGGCCCGCGGAGCTGTCCGAGCGGGCCAGCAGCAGCACCGGCCCGTGGTGCGCGGCCGTGGCGGCCAGACCGCATGCGATCGCGCCGCTGCCTGCCACTGCAAGGCGTTTGCTCATCTTTGCGCCCTCCTCGGAGCGGGCGCCGCGGGCGCCGTGAGAGTTGATTGACCAGTCAATCTATTGCTGGGTGGTGGGTAGAATGTGCTCATAGGGCCCGGGCATTTTCACAGAAGCGCCTCGATCTGACGGAGCGCCCCGGAGCCACTCCTTGCAAATGCCGCGCAACAGACCCCTGAGGAGGAGTCCAAATGAGGAACACAGAGGGCCGCGAGGTCGTGATCGTGGAGGCTGTGCGCACGCCGATCGGGCGCGGGCACAGGGAGAAGGGCTACTACAAGGACACGCACCCCAACACGCTGCTGGCCAAGTGCTACACCGAGGTGATCCAGCGCGCGGGCATTGATGCCGCGGAGGTGGAGGACGTGATCGCGGGCTGCGTGCAGCAGTTCGGCGAGCAGGGGTTCAACATCGCACGCAACGCATGGCTGCAGGCGGGCCTGCCGATCGAGACGCCCGGCACGACCGTTGATCGACAGTGCGGCTCCGCTCAGCAGGCTGTGAACTTCTCAGCCGCGCTGATCGCGGCGGGCGTGCACGACGCCATGATCGGATCGGGCGTTGAGCACATGGGCCACCTGCCGTTTGCGGCCGGCATGAAGACCCAGGAGGACTTCGGCTACGCGTTCACGCCGGAGCTGATGGCCAAGCACAACATCGTCGGGCAGGGCCTGGGCGCGGAGATGATCGCCGACCAGTGGGAGATCTCCCGCTCTGAGCTGGACGAGCTGGCGGTGCGCAGCCACAGGCTGGCCCACCAGGCCACCGAGGAGGGCCGCTTCGAGCGCGAGATCGTGCCGATGACCGTGGACGGGTCGGAGATCGTCACCGATCAGGGAATCCGCCCGGAAACCAGCCTGGAGGCGCTCTCGCAGCTGAAGCCCGCGTTCAAGCCCGACGGCAAGATCACAGCGGGCAACGCGTCGCAGATCTCAGACGGCGCGGCCGCGGTGCTGCTGATGTCGGCGCAGAAGGCCGCGGAGCTGGGCCTGAAGCCGCGCGCACGCATCGTGGATCAGACCACCGTGGGGTGTGACCCGGTGAAAATGCTCGAGGGCCCGATCCCGGCCACGCGCAGGATCCTCGAGCGCAACGCCATGAAGATCTCAGACATCGACCTGATTGAGATCAACGAGGCGTTTGCGCCCGTGGTGGCCGCCTGGCGGCGGGAGCTTGAACCGGATATGGATCGGGTGAACGTCAACGGGGGCGCGATGGCGCTTGGTCACCCGCTCGGCTCTACTGGCGCCCGTCTGATCACCACGCTGCTGCACGAGCTCGAGCGCTCGGACAAGGAGATCGGGTTCGTGACGATGTGCTGCGGCGGCGGCCTGGGCACGGGCACGCTGATCCAGCGCGTCTGAGCACCGCGCCGCTGCGGCTCAGCCTCCGCTGGGGCCGCCCCCCGTCCAGTTCACCGCGACGGGGGGCAGCGCCAGCAGCGCCGCCCAGGTTGCCGCTTCAACGATGCCCGTGGGGGTGATGGCGCGCTGGGATTGGAACGCTTCGACGTCGGCCTTGGTGGCCGCGTCGAAGCGGCCGGTGGTCTGCTGCGTGGGTACCGCCGCGGCCAGGTGCTCCTGCATCCACAGCACCTCATCTCCCTTGGCGCCCGTGGACAGTTCGGGGTATTCGGCGTTGGGTGTCACGCCGGCCAGCGGGGCGGGCGCCTGCGCGAGGGTGGCCCAGTAGGCGGGCGTGGCTTCCTGCCAGTCCCAGAAGGAGATTCCCGGGGCTCCATAGAGCACGGCCTCCTCGCGGAATCGCAGCAGTTCCGCAGGGCTCACCCCGCCGTAGGCCTGCCCGAGCGGATAGATGGGGCGTCCGTAGATGCGGTTGCCGATGTAGGTGTTGGCGTAGACCGTGTCCACCGACTGGCCGATGTCCTTCCAGTACATCTGCGGCAGGTCGTACTGCGCGCCGCCGGGACCCAGGAACACCGAGTAGGGCTCCGAGGGGTGGTAGGAGACGTAGGGGAAGGACGCCAGGCCGATCGGGAAGGCGGGGCCCACTTTGGCTCGCAGTTCGTCGATGTAGGTCTGTGCGGCCGCGTAGCGTCCTTCGTACTCTGACTCCGCGTCGATCACCAGGCATTCCGCGCCGTCCGCCACCGCCTCGGCGCCGAGCGCGGCCTCACCCAGTGGTTCTGAGCCGTACACGTACTGCCATGCGCACACTTTCAGGCCGTCGGCGTGCAGTTCGGCCACCAGCTGCGGCGTGAACTGGCTCCAGAAGTTCGAGGAGCCGTCCGAGCTCTTGATGTACAGCGTGCTCACGCCTGCCGCGTGCGCCTGTTCGGCGATCGCGGGGATGCTGCCGCCGTCGGACTTGCTGATGTACCAGATCCACATGCCCTGGGTTTCGAACGGCGTCCCCGTCACGGGCGGGTCGCTGACGGGGTCCACCGGCGCGGGCGGCGGCGGGGGCGGGTGCAGAGCGTGGTTGAACAGCGTGATCGGCCCGAACGAGCCGGTGTGGCGCGTGCGGTTGATCATCACCATGATCCTGCCCGTGTGCGCCGCCTTGGGAACCTCCACGACCAGCCCTGCGCTGGTCTGGCGAAGGCGCGATGAGGGCCCGAAGCGCGAGATGACGGCGTTGGGGCGCTTGGGGAACACGACCGTCATGCCCGCCCGCAGGTTGGTGCCCGTGAGCAGCAGCAGGCCGTGGATCGAGACCTGGTGCGGGTTGCCGCTGCAGTGGATCGCGGGCACGCAGCTGACGGTCAGGATCCTCACCACCGGCAGCCCCGGGGTCCTGCGGCTTCCGGCTGTGCCGGTGCTGCGCGACGGAGCGTCCCCGGCGGCGGTGCCTCCAGCGTCGGCCGCGCCGGCCGCCGGCGCGGCACCCAGCAGGCCTGCCGCGGCGCCCATCAGGCATGCAGCTGCGCCAGCACATGCTGCTGCATTCAGTACGCGTGACTTTTGTGAGCCCTTGCTCGCCACTTCTTGAAAAACCCCTTCTCGCCGCCTCGGCGACCGCTCATCCCGGGCGGTGCGCTCCATCGCCCGGCGGCGCTGCAGGACGTTATCCGCTCTGCAAAGCCAAACCTATCCGCGGCAGGGAAGTTGCGCCGCCGGCTCGCTCAGCCCCACCCGAAGCCGCTTGCGGACGGCCGCGGCTGCAGTGGGCTGGTGGGCAGTCCCGCAGGGGGGTCGGGCAGGTTGAAGCCGGTGGGCGCCACGTCGTTGGGCGCATCGGCGTGGAACAGCGAGGCCAGGTACTGGTTCTGCGCGCGCCCGATGCCCAGCTCGAACTGCCCGCCCCCGTAGTTGCCGATGTGCCGCTCGGCACAGTAGTCGTAGGCGTCCAGCAGGTTGCGAAGGCCGCCCAGGCGCGAGGGCTTGTTGACCATGCGCGGCGGGTAGGGCAGCGCCTCGATGTCCTCGATCGAGTGGATTGGCGCATCCCAGGAGAAGCGCTCGCGATGGGCCGCCAGGATCGCGTCGGTCTCCTCGGTCAGCGCGGGGTCCTCGATCCACGCATGCGGGAAGGCCTGTGCGACGCGCCGGTAGAGCACGGGGTCGGCCCCCTGGTCGACCAGCGACCCGGCGTAGTGACCCTTCAGGTCCACGGAGTCCACCGCGCCGGTGACCACCAGCGCGGCGATCAGCTGCTCATCCCAGGAGCTGGTGGGGTCGAGCTTGAAGCGCAGGCCGGGGTAGGCGCTCAGCCGGCGCATCAGCGGCTCCAGCGACGGCGGCTCGCCCAGGCGCAGCGACACCACGAATCGAACCGGCTCGGGCCGGCGCCCGAGCGCGTCGTGCAGGCTCCTGCCCGCCTGGCACAGCGCCAGATCGAGCGCGGCGGACTCATAGGCCCACGTGCGATATCGCCGCGAGACCTCCCGCTGCGGGGGCTCGGCGAACAGCTGAAGGCCCGCCAGATGCTCGCTGAAGGAGGCCAGCGTGAAGCTGCCCTGCAGCGCCAGCACCGGGCCCGCGTCCTGCAGCACCGCGTGGTCCTGCGCATCGTAGGTCACGTCCTCGCCGATGCCCTCCTGTCCGGCGCCGCTCAGGCGGATCACCGTGCTCCTGCGCTCAAAGCCGCCTGACACCAGAGCCTGCAGGCCCTCCAGCGCATAGCCGTCGATCTGCACCGGCATCTCTGCCAGCAGCTCCCAGGTGCTCATCCGCCGGCCTCCTGCTCGAGCTTTGCCACAAGCTCATCCAGCCTGAGCTCCGCCAGCGCATCGCCGACCGCTCGCAGCTCCGCAGCGCACAGCTCGATCAGCGCCTTGCCCTCCGCGATCAGCCCCAGCGTCTCCTGCAGCGTCGCCTCGCCCGAGTCGAGCCTGCGGATGATCTCCTCCACACGCGCTGAGGCGACCTCGTAGCTGGGAGTCTCCGCGCTCACCGCTCGCTCACCCGCGCGGGTACGCAGCCGTCGGCGAACCGGATCTCGAGCTCCTGCGCATCGACGGCGGCCGCCGCGCCGGCAAGCGCCTCGCCTGTGGCCGAGCGCACCAGCGCATAGCCGCGCTCCAGCGTGCGCTGCGGGTCATGGCCCGTGAGCGCCAGCTCCAGGCGCGCGAGCTCCCGGGGCCTGCGCTCGCGGCAATCCAGCATCGTGGATGCGCCCTTGCGCTCGATCACCACGCCGCGGCGCAGGTTCAGCTCGCGCTCGCTCTCCACACGCCTGCGCGATCCCGCGCGCATCTCCCGAAGCTGCTGGTGCAGACGCGTGCGCTGGCGGTCCAGGTGCGAGGCCGGCGCGCGCGAGAGCGAGGCCAGCAGCCGCGCGCGCCCCAGCACGGCCCGGCGCCCGTGGTCGCGCATCCGCCGCGCGCCCTCTGCCAGGCGGAGCCGCGGCGCAAGCGCGTCGCGCGCGTGCTCGCACAGGCGCAGCGCCGCGCGTGCCTGCTGCGCGCGGGCGGCGCTGCAGTCGATCGCCACGGCGGCCTCCGCGGCATGCGTGGGCGTGGAGCAGCTGAACGCCGCAACGTCGTCCAGCAGCGTCCTGTCGGTGTGGTGACCCACCGACGCGATCACAGGGACACCCAGCAGCGCGACCGTGCGGCAGAGCGTCTCGTCGCAGAAGCACAGCAGGTCCGCCAGCGACCCTCCGCCGCGCGCCACGATCACAACCTCCACCGCGGCCACCGCAACGAGGTCGCCGAGCGCCCTGACGATGGCCGGTGCCGCATGGCGGTCCTGCACGGGCGCGAAGCCCCACACCAGCTCTCCGGCCCACCCGCGGCGCCCCAGCGCCGCCAGGATGTCGCCGCGCGCCTTGCCGCTCTCGCCGGTGATCACGCCGATGCGCCTGGGCAGCGAGGGCCTGCTCAGGTTGCGCTGTAGCTCCAGCAGTCCCTCCGCGTCGAGCTTCTTGCGCAGCCGGTCGATGCGCGCCAGCAGGTCTCCCTCGCCGGCCACGCGCAGCTGGCTGACCGCGAAGGAGAAGCCGGGGGAGGAGGTGGAGCTGCCGGGGTAGTAGTCGCATCCGCCCGCCGCCACCACCTGCATGCCCTCCGCGGGCGCACCGCCGGCGCCCGCCAGGATGCGCTCCCAGTCGGCGCGCCATACCGCGCAGGGGATCGCTCCGGTGGAGTCGCGCAGCTCGAAGTACACACGCGCGCGCGCCACGCGCAGGTTCACCATCTCGCCCACCAGCTGCACGTGCGCGAACGAGCGCAGCTTCGCGCGCAGCTTCACCGCGTACTCGCCCACCGGGAACGGCCCAGGCAGGTCGCTGTCCGGTATGCCCGATCCCGCCGAAGGGGAGGGGGAGGGGATCGTGGACATCAACTGCAGGATAGGCGCTAGGATCGACGGCGATGCGGAGCAGCGGATCCGGCGCCGGTGCGTGACGCGGTGGCCAGGCCCAACACCCCACGTGGACGCTCCCGCAAGCGCAGATCCTCCGCCGCCCGCGCCCGCGGGCAGCAGCCGGCTCTCGGGGCGCCGGCCTCGCAGCCCGATGCGCCCGCCGCACCGGGCGAGCTCTCGCCGCTTCATCCCAGCGCATCCAGCGGGCGTGCGCGCGGGCGCTCCGGCGATGCGCCCCGCCGGCGCAACGGAGCGCGGCCCGGGCCGGAGGAGCGCCCTCGCCCCCCGTGGTATCCGCTGCCGCTTTCGGAGCTGCTGATCTTCGTGGGCGCGCTGGCCACCGTCATCGGGCTGGCGCGCGGCGAAGGCGGCCACGCGGTGTTGCTCGCGGGGCTGGGAGCCGCCGCCGTGGGCACCATCGAGGTGACGCTGCGCGAGCACCTTGCGGGCTATCGCTCGCACACGATCCTCCTTGCGCTGCTGCCCGCAATCGTGTTCCACACCTGCGTCGTCCTGCTGGTGGCAGCATTCGCAGCGGTTCCACGGGCTCTCGACCTAGGCCTGCTGGTGGTGGACGTTGCGATCTTCGCGCTGTGCTTCAGGGCGCTTCGCGCGCGCTACATCGACGCCGCGCGCCGGCGCAGCCTGCGCTGAGCGCCCGCTCAGGCGGCGGGGGAAGCGGGCATCTGCAGTGACGCCAGGGGCCGCTCGCCCGCGCCGTAGCCCTCGCCGCGCGTCTCGCCGCTGAAGCCGAGGCTCTGCAGCCGTGCGATCTCGCGCTCGCCTTCCACGCGCGCGGGGTGATCGGCGGGCAGGCCTGCGATCAGCTTGGCGATGCGGTTGCGCAGCTGCAGCGCGAAGTGCGGCGTGGATGCGCCCATCAGCTGGCGCACGTCCTCCACCGTCACCTGCTGGCCGCTCTGCATGCGCTGCTCGCGGCGTGGATCCTCGGCCTGGCTCATGTGGGGTTCCTTCTGGACTCGTTATTCGGTCGTCTGGGAGGCGGCTTCTTCTGCGGTTGACTGCTTGCGTGGGCTGATCTCCAGCAGCGAGTCGATTTCCGCCTGCACAACGGAGGAGATCGCCCTTTCGTCGCCGATCAGCCACCCGTGATTGTAGACGCCGCGCACCGGCTGGAACTGGGGCGCTGAGGTGTAGGCGGGCTGGATGTCTCCCAGGTAGGAACCGAGCGCAGGCGGGATCGTCTGAGCTGCTTCCAGCAGCAGCAGCGGCCCGAAGTCAGCCGACGCCGACAGCAGCGCCGCGGCGGGGCCGTCGAGCGGACGCGTGGCGTTTGCGAACACCAGGCCGTGCCCAGGTTCTTTGACGCCCCAGCCGAAAGTCCCGTCGGTGAAGCGCGCGATCGCGATCGCGTTGGCGGTGGGGCCGGAGCCTTCGGCGGCGGAGGGCCCGATCTGCGTCACGTGGCCGAAGCGGCCGAGCTTGGAGAGCGCGTAGGCGCCGACCTGCGTGGGGTCCAGCACGTAGATGTCCGGATGGTGCAGCGCGCCGAGCACATCGGCGGTGGCGGGCGGCACCTTCGCCGCCGCGGCCAGCAGGATCGGCGCGCCACTCTCCGCGGCGAGGCCCGCGGCGGGCATCTGAAGCGACTGCGCAGCTTCGGCGGGGACCACGATCACGCGCTTGGGCGCAACTCGTCCGTCCGCGTCCACCAGCACGTGCTCGATCGCCGCGGCCGCCGCCGGGGCCTTGCCCTGAGCGGTCAGATGCCTCACATCGAGGCCCGCGGGCAGCGGTGCGTCCGTGCCTATCTCCAGCACCTGCGCTCCGCCCAGCGCCGCGAGGCCGCGCGGGTGCAGCGCCGTCAGGCTTTCGCGCGTCACCGCCGGCAGCGAGTTGCCGTTGCTGAGCAGCAGCGGCGCGCCCGTGGGACCGCCTGCGAGCGCCGACGCTGCCAGCGCGGCGGTCCAGTTGCGCTGGTCCACCACCACAACCATCCCGGGCCGCGATTCGGAGGTCAGGCCCGGATACACCGCCCGGGCCACCGCGGCGGCGTCGGCAGCCGGTTCGGCGCCGCCCAGGCGCGTGGTGTTGCGCGTGACCACGCTCACCGCCCCCTGGGCCGAGACCGGAGCGAGCCTGCGGCCGGGGCCGCCCGAGGCGCTCGGCGCCTGCCCTGCCGTCTTGCCGCAGCCGGAGAGCGCCGTGCCCATTGCCACGCCTGCGATCGCGGCCGTGGTTAGGTACCTGACGGTTTTGCCTGCCGACACTGCCCGGCACCCTAACCGTTCCAGCCGCGGAGCCAATCAAAAGCCCGGTATTTGCAGCGGCAAGCCGCCACGCGGCATGCAAGCGCTGCATACGTCATTGCAGTTTGTTAGTGTGCCGCACCGAACGCCGAGTCCTTGATCAGATGTCAAGGAACGGGGGACCCGAGTTGTTGGGGCGAATTCCACCGAGCATCGGTGGAAAGCGCAGGCTCTTTCAGCGCTAGCCCGTCAGCTAACCCCGCAGGCCGACGAAAGAGGTTGTGTTTTGCGGTTGTCCAATCTCAGCGCAGTCTTCTGCAGCCTGACGATCGTCGCGGTGTCCGCTCCGAGCGCCCTCGCCAACGGGCCCGGTGGTGTGGTTGCGGCCCCGCCCGCAGCACCCGGCGCCACCACCACCGCCGCACCGGCGGTCCACACCTTCCCGGTCACCGCGCGCTCGCGCAGCGTTCTCTACAAGGGCCCGGTGTACCTCAAGAACGCAGCCGGCGAAGTCGTGCCCTACGTGGCCGCCTCCGCCACGTCGGCCAGCGTCACCGCCCCGGTGGCCCAGGAAACCGGAGGCGCGGTGGCGACGCCGGCCGCCGAAACATCCAACGAAGCTCTCACCGCCTCGCTGGGGCCCGTGGGACCCGCCGACGACGGCGGCCCGCTGGCCAGGCCCGAGCTGCTGGTTCCCGGCATCACGGCGCGCTACGTGGACGGCATTGCGGCCGCGCCGATGTCGGCGCCGGCGGCCGTCCAGCAGATGATCTGGGCCGGCAACGAGCTGATCGGGCTGCCCTACATCTACGGCGGTGGTCACGGCTCGTTCATCTCGCCGGGCTATGACTGCTCGGGCACCGTGTCCTTCGCGCTGCATGGCGCGGGCCTGCTCGCCACTCCGGAGGACTCCGGGGAATTCGAGGGCTGGGGCGGCGCCGGGCCGGGTCGCTGGGTGACCATCTTCGCCAACGGCGGGCACGCCTACATGACCGTGGCCGGCCTGCGGCTGGACACCAGCGCCGCCGACGACCCGTCCAATCAGCAGGGCCCCCGCTGGCGCCCGCTGCGCCCGGCGAACGCCGGTTTCGTGGTGCGCCACCCCGTTGGCCTCTGAGCGCGGCGCGTCGGCTACGCTAGAAGCCGTAGGCCGAGCAGCAGTCGGTCGTTCCCTGGAAACGCAATAGGAGGGTCACATGGCCGGCTTGGGCGGGCGCATGTCCACGGTTGTCAAGGCGAAGGTCTCCAAGCTTCTGGATCGCGCGGAAGATCCCGGCGAGACCCTGGACTACAGCTACCAGAAGCAGGTCGAACAGCTTCAGAACGTCAAGAAGGGCATCGCCGACGTGGTCACGGCCAAGAAGCGCCTGCAGATGCAGGAGTCCTCGCTTCAGCAGAGCGTCGTAAAGCTCGACACCCAGGCCCGCCAGGCGCTGGCCGGCGGCAACGAGGAGCTGGCGCGCACGGCGCTGGAACGCAAGAACGTCGCTCAGACAGAGCTGCAATCGCTTGACACCCAGGTCGCCGAACTTGAAGACCAGCAGCAGAAGCTGACCGACTCCGAGCAGAAACTGCGCGCCAAGATCGAAGCCTTCCGCACCAAGAAGGAGGTCATCAAGGCCCAGTACTCGGCGGCCGAGGCTCAGGTGCGCATCTCCGAGGCGGCCACGGGTGTGGGCGAGCAGATGGCCGACGTGGGGCTTGCGATGCAGCGCGCGGTTGACAAGACCGAAAACATGCGCGCGCGCGCCGACGCGGTCTCGGAGCTCGAAGCGGCCGGCACCTTCGACGACGTCACGCAGCTGGGCACCGGCGAAGACGACATCGACCGCCAGCTCAAGCAGCTCTCGAGCCAGCCCGCCGTGGACGACGAGCTGGCCAAGATGAAGGGCGAACTCGGCGACGGCGCAGCTGCGGCCCAGATCGCCGCACCCTCCGCCGGATCACCGCCCGAGGCCCAGGAGGCTGCCGGCGAGACGGTGCCGGAGAGCGGTCAGTCATGATCGTTCGCATCTCCGGGGAGGACCAGTACGAGCTGCCGGCGGACGCCGCCGAGCGGCTCAACGAGCTGGAGCAGACGGTCATCGCGATCGTGCGCGGCGGGCAGCAGGACGGCTTTGCGGCGTCCTACGCGCAGCTGCTGGACTACGTGCGAAGCACCGGCAAGCTCGTCGGCGACGACGAGCTCGAGAGCTCCGACGTGATCCTGCCCCCGGCGGACATCACCTTCGCGGAGGCCGGCACGGAGTTCACCGGCGAGGGCATCATCCCCGACTGAAGGGCGCCCGCGCCGGGCGCGGGCACGCGCTATGAGCGCCATGCAGTGCGGCTCAGATGGGTATTCCCCACATCGGGAACCACCGCTCCAGTTCCGGCTCGATGGGCAGTTCGGAGGCCATCTGCGCCTTGATCTGCAGCTCGCGCTCGGTCAGGCGCTGCTGGTTGCCCGAGGGGTCGGGCACGAACGGGTACCAGAAGCCGCGCTTGTAGTTGTAGATGAAGTACACACGCTTGCCCGTCGCCGATGGCCGCGAGTCGGTGAACGCGAACACCGCGCACAGCAGCCGCTCGCCGTGCCCCGCGGTCTCGATCGAGCCGGACACCGCGTTGATGCCGACCGCCAGGTCTTCCACGCTGGGGGCGCCTGCAGGGTTCCTGAGGACCATCCAGCGATAGCCGTAGCTGTCGTCCTGCGTGGCCACGCTGGTGGCGCTCTCGCCGCCGGTGGCGCGCACGACCTCTTCCATTTCGCGCAGCGTTGCTTCGAACTCGCTGGTGGCCAGCGCCTGGAACACGATCGCAGCGCTGCCCGCGGGCTCGATCTGATGCTCGGACTCGAGCGTGATGTACGCCGTGGAGATCGCAAACAGCCTGTCGGGCGCCGGGCCCTTGACCTGGCTGCGCCCTGTGAGGATGTCTCGCAGGCCCACTGGCTCAGGCGGCGCTCTGCAGCTGGGACTCCAGCCGCTCCAGCGCCGCCAGGCGCGCCTCGAGCGGCGGGTGGTCAGCGAAGATGTTCATCAGCGACTTCTTGGCCCTGGCGGGCATGATGAAGAAGGCGCTCATCGCTTCCGCCTTGCGCAGATCGTCGCTGGGCACGCGCTCCATCGTGCCGCTGATCTTGATCAGCGCGGACGCCAGCGCGCTCGGGCGCCCGGTGAGCACCGCGGAGCCGCGGTCGGCGGCGAACTCGCGGTAGCGCGAGAGCGCGCGCAGCAGCAGGAAGGAGACCGCGTAGACCACGGCCGCCACCAGGATCACGATCATGATGTCCTCCTCCTCGTCGCGGCTGCGGCCGTAGCCGCCCCCGAACCCGCCGCCGAAGAAGAACGCGAACTGCAGGATCATGGCGGCCAGCGTGGCGAAGAAGCCGGCCAGCGTCATCACCATCACGTCCCGGTTGATCACGTGCGTGAGCTCGTGCGCCATCACACCTTCGAGCTCCGAGGAGTCCAGCAGCGACAGGATGCCCCGCGTGGCGCACACCGTGGTGGACTTCTGGTTGCGGCCCATGGCGAATGCGTTGGGCATCGATGTCTCCATCACGCAGATCCGCGGCTTGGGCAGGTCGGCCTGCACGCACAGGCGTTCCACGATCCCGTGCAGCTCCGGCTCCTGCGCGGCGCTCACCTCCTTGACGCCCATGGTGGCCATGGCGAGTTTGTCGGAGGTGAACAGCTGCAGGAGCAGCAGTATCAGCGCCACGGCAACCAGCGTCACAGCACCCGCGCCGGCCGCGAACAGCGCGCCCAGGAACACGACGTAGACGACCACCAGCAGGAACATGGTCAGCAGCATCCGCGCCTGCAGGCCCGTGTCCTTGCCGAAGCTCGCTCTGCCCTTTGCCATAGCCGGATCATTGTGGCAGACGGACGTTGCGCTGCCATAAAGTGCGCGGCGAGCCCGATGCGCCCTCACGCTGAGCAATGAGACCGGAAATCGACGTGCTGGGCGTGGGGGTGAAGACCTTCGGCGTGATGTTCGCGCTGGGCTTCCTGGCGTGCGGCGTGGTGCTGGCGCGGCGCCTGCGCGAGCTGCGCCTGCCGGTGGACTGGTCCTACGAGATGATCTTCGCCGCGCTGCTCGGCGGCGTGATCGGCGCGAGGGGCTATTTCCTGGCCGAAAACTATGCGCAGGTCAAAGGCGAACTGCTGCGAAACCTGTTCAGCGGCTCCGGCCTGGTCTGGTACGGCGGGCTGATCGGCGGCGCGCTGGCGGTGCTCGCCTGGATGCGCTGGCGGGGGGCTCTGCAGCTGCGCCTGCTGGACGCGTGCGCGACGATCCTGGCGCTGGGCTACGCGATCGGGCGGATCGGCTGTCAGGTCTCCGGCGACGGCGACTACGGCATCCGCTCGAGCCTGCCGTGGGCGATGGGCTATCCACACGGAACGCTCCCGACGCCCCCGGGCGTGCGCGTGCAGCCAACCCCCATCTACGAGACGCTCAGCATGGGCCTGCTGGCTTACGTGCTCTGGCGCCTGCGCGACCGCGTGCGCCCGGGGGTGGTGCTGGCGCTGTACCTGCTGGGCAGCGGCCTGGAGCGCTTCCTGGTGGAGTTCGTGCGCCGCAATCCCGAGGTCCTCGCGGGCCTGACCTCGCCCCAGCTGGAGAGCGTGGTGGCGATGGCGGCGGGGCTGCTCTGGCTTGGACTGCTGCTGCGCGGCGCCGGCATCGACGGCCTGCGCGTCCGGCGTGCCTGACGCGCTCCGCCCGACGACCGCGGGGGTCTGCCGCGATAATCAGAGGCAATGGCCACGGGCACGGCACTCTCTGCGGTCTTCCCACTGGGCAGCCGTCTCAACGAGCTGGGCCGCCTGGAGGTCGGCGGCTGCGACACGATCGAGCTGGCGCGCGAGTTCGGCACGCCCGCCTACGTGGTGGCCGAGGAGCACCTGCGCGCAAGCGCCCGCGAGTTCCTCGCGGCGGGACGCGCGACGGGCCACGCCGACCTGCACGTGGTGTTCGCCTCCAAGGCGTTCCCCTGCACAGCCGTGCTTCGCTGCTTTGCCGAAGAGGGCCTCTGGTGCGACGTGGCCTCCGGTGGTGAGCTGCACCTGGCCCTGCACGCCGGATTCGCGCGCGAGCGGATCATCATGCACGGAAACGCCAAGTCCGAGGCGGAGCTGCGGATGGCGCTGGAGCGCCGGATCGGCGCGATCGTGCTCGACAACCTCGATGAGATCGAGCGCATCGAGCGCCTGGTCGCAGCGGGCGCCATGCCGGGCGGCGAGGCGCAGGATGTGCTGATCCGCGTCACACCCGACGTCAGCGGCGAGACGCACGAGAAGATCTCCACGGGGCAGGCGGACTCGAAGTTCGGCTTTGCGGTGGCGCAGGTTCCGCAGGCGATCGAGCGCGTGCGAGCGCTGCCGTTCCTCTCGCTGCAGGGCCTGCACGCCCACGTGGGATCACAGCTGCTGAGCCTCGATCCGTTCCGCCGCGCCGCCACGGAGCTCGCTCGGCTGGGGGACTTCCCGGTGTGCGACCTCGGCGGCGGCCTGGGCGTGCGGTACACCGAGAGCCAGCCGCCCGCACCGGCGATCGAGGAGTATGTGGCCGCGGTGGTGGGGGCGGCGCGTGCTGCGGGGATGGGGGAGCGGCGCCTGCTGATCGAGCCGGGGCGCGCGCTCACCGCCAACGCGGGCGTGACGCTGTATGCGGTGGAGAGCGTCAAGCAGAACGTCTCGCGCTGGGTGGCCGTGGACGGCGGGATGTCGGACAACATGCGCCCGATGCTCTATGGCGCGCTCTACGAGGCTCACGTGGCTGACCGTTTCGGCGGCTCCACCGAGTGCGTGCTGGCGGGCAAGCACTGCGAGTCCGGGGACGTGATCGTGCGCTCGGTGATGCTCGATGACCCGCGTGTCGGCGATGTGATCGTCACCCCCGTCACAGGCGCCTACGGGCACGCGATGGCCAACAACTACAACGGCGTGCCCCGGCCGCCCGTGATCTTCGCCGGGGACGGTGACGCGCGGGTGGTCGTCAGACGCGAGACCTACGAGGATCTGAGCGCGCGCGATGCCGCCTAGCGCCCCGGGGCAGCAGGCCCCGTTCCGCGTGGGCCTCCTCGGCCACGGCAACGTGGGCGCCGCGTTCGCTCCGCTGCTGGAGGCGCGCGCCGCGGAGATCCAGCGGATGAACGGCCGCCGGCCCGTGCTGAGCGGAGTGCTCACCCGCTCGCGCGGGGACTTCGATGAGATCCTCGAGGGCTCAGATCTGGTGGTGGAGGTGATGGGCGGCATCGAACCGGCCCGTGAGTACCTGTTGCGAGCCATGCGAGCGGGGCGCCACGTGGTGAGCGCCAACAAGCAGCTGCTCTCCCAGCACGGCGAGGAGCTCTACGAGACCGCCCGCGAGCATGACGTGCGGCTGCGCTTCGAGGCGGCTGTCGCCGGCGCGGTGCCGGTTGTGCGGGTGCTCGAGGAGTCGCTGTCGGCCACTCCGATCGAGCGCATCCACGGGATCATCAACGGCACCACCAACTTCATCCTCACCGAGATGACCGCCGGCTCCACCTACGCACAGGCGCTGGCGGAGGCACAGCGGGTCGGCTACGCCGAGGCGGATCCCAGCGACGATGTCAGCGGGCGGGACGCCGCGGCCAAGATGGCGATCCTGGCGCGGCTGGCGTTCGGCACGCCGGTGCATCTCGACCAGGTTCGCTACGAGGGCATCGAGCACATCCAGGTGGATGACCTGCAGTACGCGCGTGAGCTCCATCTGGCGCTGAAGCTGATCGGCACGGCCGAGCGCCGCGACGGGGGCCTCTCGGTGCACGTGCATCCCACATTCCTCTACCCGGGACATCCGCTGGCGGCGATCTCGGGCCCGTTCAACGCGGTGACCGTGGAATCGGAGGCGATCACGGAGATCACCATGTCGGGGCCCGGTGCCGGCGGGCTGCAGACGGCCAGCGCGGTGCTGGGCGACGTTGTCAGCGTGATGACCGGCGGCGCCCGCCCGCCGGCCCCGCCGCTCGCGATGGAGCTGATCGAGGACGTGCAAAGCGCCTTCTACATCCACCTGGACGTGGCCGACCGCCCGGGCGTGCTGGCGTCGGTCACGCAGGTGCTCGGCGAGCACGACGTGTCGATCAAGTCCGTGCTCCAGCGCGGCATGGGCGAGCACGCCCGTCTGGTGATGGTGACCCACCCGGTGCTTGAATCCTCGTTGCGCAGCGCCGTGCAGCGAATCGGGGCGTCGAACTTCATGCGCTCGGCGCCCCGCACCATCCGCGTGATCGAAGAGGAGTTCCTATGACCGAAGCCGCCAACCCCCCGAGCCGCCACCTCGGCCACATCGAGGGGGACGCGTTCTCCGGCACCCACGTTCCGCTGATCGAGCGCTACCACGAGCGCCTCCCGTTCGCGCCGGGCGACCCGCTCGTGACGCTGCAGGAGGGCTCGACGCCGCTGTTGCGCGCGCCGGTCCTCTCCGAGCTGGTCGGCGCCACCGTGCGCCTGAAGCTCGAGGGGGCCAACCCAACGGGCTCGTTCAAGGACCGCGGCATGACCTGCGCCGTCTCGGCCGCCGTGCGCGACGGCGCCAAGGCGGTGATCTGCGCCTCCACGGGCAACACCGCCGCGAGCGCCGCGGCATACGCCGCGCGCGCCGGCATCACCTGCGCGGTGATCGTGCCCGACGGCAAGATCGCCCAGGGCAAGCTCGCCCAGACGCTCGTGCACGGAGCACGCGTGATCACGCTGCAGGGCAACTTCGACCAGGCGCTCACGATGGTGCGAGAGCTGACGTCAGCGCACCCCATCGTGCTCGTCAACTCGGTCAACGAGTATCGCGTGGAAGGCCAGAAGACCGCTGCCTTCGAGATCCATGAGGGCCTGGAAGGCGCGCCCGACGCGCTCTGCATACCCGTCGGCAACGCCGGCAACATCACCTCCTACTGGCGTGGCTTCCGCGAGGTCGGCGCGGCGCCGCGGATGCTCGGCTATCAGGCCGCGGGCGCCGCCCCCCTGGTCGAGGGTCATATCTTCGAGCATCCCGAAACCGTCGCCAGCGCGATCCGCATCGGCAATCCCGTGCGCTGGGAGGATGCGATGGCGGCCGCCACCGAGTCGCGTGGTGCCATCCGCTCGGTCACCGACGCCGAGATCCTCGACGCGTTCCGGCTGCTGGCCTCGCGCGAAGGCATGTTCTGCGAGCCGGCATCGGCCGCATCGGTGGCGGGGTTGCTGAAGTACGGCGCCGAAGACGCCGAGTCGATCGTGTGCGTGCTCACCGGCCGCGGCCTGAAGGACCCCGAGACGGCGATTGCCAACAACGACGGCAGGGTGATCTCCTGTCCCGTCGAGATCGGCCCGATCGAGGAGGCGGTACTGGGTGATCCGTAGGCGCCTGGTCCGGGTGCCGGCGTCCTCCGCCAACCTGGGTCCCGGCTTCGACTGCATGGCGGCTGCGGTGATGATGCACATGGAGCTGGAGGTGGAGGAGACCGGCAGCTTCGCCGTGGTCTCCGAGCTGCCGGTCCCGCGTGGGCGCGAGAACCTCTGCGTGAGGGCCTTCGAGCGTCTGCACCCTGCGGATGACTTCACGTTCACGATCCGCTCGCAGATCCCGCTGTCCGGCGGTCTGGGCTCGAGCGCGTCCGCGATCGTGGCGGGCCTGATGGCCGCGGACCACCTGTTCGAGCTGGACGCCGACCTGCTGGCCCTGGCCGCCGAGCTGGAGGGCCATCCCGACAACGTGGCGGCGGCGCTGCTGGGCGGTTTCGTGATCTGCGCGGAGGGACGTGCGGTGCGCCTGGCGCCGCCCACCGGCCTCGAGGCGCTCGCGGTGGTGCCCGACGCGGAGGTGCGCACCGCCGAGGCGCGCAGGGCGCTTCCCGCCGAGGTGCCGATGCAGGAGGCGGTGTTCAACGTGGCGCATGGCGCGATGCTGACGCTCGGGCTCGCTCGCGGAGACTGGGATCTGCTCGGCCGGGGCCTGCGCGACCGCCTGCACCAGCAGCGCCGCTCGCACCTGTTCCCGCGCTCCTATGAGCTGGCCATGCGCGCCCACGAGATCGGCGCACTCGGCGCCACGATCTCGGGCGCCGGGCCCACGGTGCTGATCTGGTGCTTCTACGAGCACACCGGCGCGGTGGCGGCCGCGCTCGAGCCGCTGGCGGAGGGCTGGGCGAGCGTGATGCGCGCGGGGTTCGAGCCCCAGGGAGCCTACGTCTCCGAGCTCTGAGCCAGTCCCGCCAGACGTCCCCTGGCGGCGCCGAAGCCGGGTAGCCGCTCCAGCACTTCGCCCGCCAGCGCCACATAGTCCGAGCCGAGGTCCGGACGGTGATCGAGGATCGATCGCGCACGCTCGGCTGACTCCGCGTAGGCGATCGAGGAGCGAATGACGGAGTCGAACAGCTGCTCGGCGAAGCGCTCGCGCAGCGACTGCAGCGCCTCGCGCGAATGGACGGTGCGCATGTCCGCGAGGTTCAGCAGCACGCCCAGCAGCTGCAGGCCGGGGTTCAGGCTCTCGCGCGCCAGCTCCACCACCTCCATCGCCTGCTCGACGCCCTGCAGCGCGAAGTACTGAGCCTCCGCGGTGATCAGCGCCTGATCGGCGGCCACCAGTGCGTTGATCGTCAGCAGGCCCAGCGATGGCGGGCAGTCGATCAGGATCACCTCGTAGGAGTCCGCGACGTCCTTCAGCGCCCGGCGCAGCGTCAGCTCCCGGCCCATCTTGCCGCCGAGCATCAGCTCGGCCTCCGCAAGGCTCAGGTTCGCCGGGATCACGTCCTCGTGGACCGCCTGCGAGGCCTTGACGCGGCCCGCGAGCACGTCCGCGATCGTGGGCTCCACGTCGGTGGGCAGATCGAAGTAGTCGGACAGGTTGCCCTGCGGATCCAGGTCCACCGTCAGCGTGCTCACCCCGCTGCGCCGCAGGACATCGGCGAGCGTTCTCACCGTGGTCGTCTTGCCCGTCCCGCCCTTCTGGGAGAGAACCGCGATCGTCTGTGCCATTGAGCCGATACTACGCGCCGCGGCCACCACGCGGCCCGGCGGCCACGCGCTCCGGCCGGCTGCGGCCGCGGGCAGGCTCCGGGCCCGCCCGTGGCGACTCAGCCGATGGTGTGGACCGACGTGGGGTCGGACTCTGCCGGAGGCGGCGACCCGATCGCGCCGGGCAGGCTCACGAACATCAGGCGGTAGCGGCCCACGATGATCTCGTCGCCGTCCTGCAGTGTGCTGCCGTCCACGCGAGCGCCGTTGACGAACACGCCGTTGAGGCTGCGGTCGTCCAGCAGCCGAACACCGTCGGGGTGGCGGACGATCAGCGCGTGACGCCGCGAGACGGTGGGATCGTCGAAGCGCACATCCGCGGCCAGGCTGCGCCCGATGCGCGTCCACTCGCGCGTCAGCGCCACCTGCGCAGGGCGCCCGCCCTCCTCCCAGCAGAGATACTCTCCAGGCTCCGTGATGCGCCCGCGCAGCGCTGCCAGGCGCTCGTCGCGGCCCGGGGACGCGGGCTGGAACAGAACGTGGTCTTCCAGCTCGGCGCCCGCGGAGATGCGCTCGGTGCGGCTGGCGATGCGCTCGTGATCGCTGAACATCGACGCTCGCGCGAACTCCCGACCGCCACAGCTCGGGCAGTCGGTCAGCGTGTCCGAGCCGGAGAGCGTGAGCGTGAAGTCACAGCTGCGGCACCGGAACGATCCTGCCCCTACGAAGGTGCCAGATGTGAGTGTCTCCATGCTGCACCCCTCCATTTGGTTGATGCCGCCAGGGGAGTCCTTCCGCACCGAGGGTCCTGGTGGCGATGATAACAACACCGGCGAAGCGGATGTGCAGATTCTGAATATCAGGATCTTACCCCCGGCGCATCCGCAGTTTGCACCCCGGCCCGCTCTTTCTTCTACGCGCAGGAGCGCCGGCTTCGGTGACGAATCCCTACCCCAGCATGCAACTGCAGACGAGCCACAGGGAGCAGCTGGAGATGATCCTCCTGCGCCGGGGCCTGGGCACACTGGCCGCCGGGCGCGAGTGCTGCGCGGACTGCGGACGGACGCCCCTGACAGGCGAGCAGGTGCACGTCTACCGCTCCGGCCCGGCCTTCGCGCCCTTCGCCTCGGTGCGGCGCGAGCGCCTGGTCTGCGAGCTCTGCCGCACCGCGCGCAACGGGCCGCCGCTGGCGAGCGAGACGGTTCAGCACGCCGAGCGCGGCCAGACGGTCCGCCTGCTCGCCCGCGCAGCCTAGCCCCGCCAGGCCCGGCCGGACGCCCGGAGCCTGCGCGAGCAACTGCCCGCCGGAGCAATAAACTCCCGGCCGTGGATCCAGTGAGCGTCTCCGTGGTCGTCTCCGCTCCGCGCGAGCGCGTGTTCGACTTCCTGCAGGACATCGCCAACCATCCGAGCTTCACCGACCACTATCTGGTCGACTGGCATCTCACCCGCATCGACTCGGTGGGCACCGGAGCGGGGGCGCGCTTCCGGGTCAAGGCGCCGGGAAACCGCTACAGCTGGGCCGACGTAACGTTCGCGGAGGTCGAGCCGCCCCATCGCATCGTGGAGGTGGGGAGGACGGGCAAGACCAACCGCATCCGCACCCTCGGCGTCTACGAGCTCGATCCCGCAGCGGGCGCCACGAAGGTCACCTTCACGCTGGAAACCATCCCGGCGACGATCGCCGACCGCATCCTTGAGGGGCTTGGAGGCCGCTCGTGGACCCGTCGCAAGAGCCAGCGCGCGCTGCACAGGCTGAGGGACATCTTCGAGAACGGCGCCGGCCGGGACGGGATGCCATCGGCCGGCGAGCGCCGCGTCACGGTCGCCGGCGGATAGACTGCCGCGTCGCATGACCAGCCGCCTGCGCAAGCTCCCCCTGCTCGCCCTGGTGCTGCTCGCCGCGCTCGCGCTGAGCGCGTGCGGGGACTCGCACACACGCGTGAGCACCGGCACCTACGCCGGTGAGTCGGGCGCCAACGCTCCCTACCTGAACGTGGGGCCGCTTCTCTACGAGGTGCAGCTCTCGCGCGAGCTCAACCCGTACAACGTCGAAGACGCCAGCTATCTGGACGGGTTGACGCCGGCGCAGGCCAAGCTGGAACCCGGCCAGGAGTGGTTCGCGGTGTTCCTGCAGGTCTACAACAACAACAACGCCGCCAAGCCCGCCGCGAGCTCCGTCACGATCAGCGACACCCAGAACAACGTCTACAGCCCGATCATCCCCGAATCGGGGAACCCGTACGTCTACCGTGCGGGCCTCGTCGCGCCCAAAGGACAGCTTCCGGAACCGGAGACGGCCGCCTACCAGGCGCCCACGCAGGGCGAGCTGCTGCTGTTCAAGATCCAGGTCGTCTCGCTGGACAACCGCCCGCTGGAGCTGAAGATCGTGGACCCCGAAGACCCGTCGCAATCGGCCTCGGCCGAGCTGGACGTCTAGCCGCTCTGCAGGCCGGCTTCGAGGACCTCGCGGGCGACCGGCGCCGCAGTGGCCCCGCCGGCGCCGTCCTTGACCAGCAGCACGCACACCGCGATGCGCGGGTGCAGGGCGGGCGCGAACGCGGCGAACCAAGCGTCGGTGTTGCTCGCTTCGCTTTCGCCGGTGCAGCCTTCCTTCACCGGCGTTTCCGAAGCTGGTGTTTCGGCGGGCGCGGGGGTGGGGCAGGAGGACTTCAGTTCGGCGGTGCCCGTCTTGCCCGCCACCGTCACCCCCGGTATCGCCGCGGCCACGCCCGTGCCGTCGCGCACAACGCTGATCATCAGGTGCCGCACCAGCCGCGCCACGTGGCCGCTGCTGGCCGTCCCGGCGAACGACGGATGTGAGCCGTAGAGGAACGTTGCCCGGGGGCGCCTGCCTTCGTCGGCGATGGTGGCGGCCACCGTGACCATCTGCAGGGGGGAGGCCAGCACCTCGCCCTGGCCGATCGCCGTCGATCCAACGTCGAGTTCGCCCTGGATTTCCGGCGCCGCGGGCAGCGTGCTGGCAGGCGCGGCCGCGATTCCGGTCTGGTGGTTGAAGCCGTACGCTTCAGCGGTCGCGACGAGCCGGGCCGCGCCCAGCTTGACACCGAGCGGCGTGAACACCGAGTTGCACGACACCGCGAAGGCGTTTTCGAGCGTCCCGCCGCATTCCTCGCCGTTGGCGTTGTGCAGCTTGACGCCGTCGAGCGTGGCGTAGGTGGCGTACGGGAAGACGGTGGCAGGGCTTGCGATGCCCGCCGAGAGCACGCCGGTGAGAGTGATCATCTTGAATGTCGACCCAGGCGGCTGCAGGCCGTTCAGCCCCAGCCCCGCCACCGCCAGGATCTGCCCCGTGGAGGGCTCCATCGCCACGATCCCGCCCAGCTGACCCCCGAGGGCTTCGACCGCCACGCGCTGCAGCGTGGGCGAGATGCTCGTGCGCACCGCCGCGCCGGGCACCGGCAGGGCGGCCGCCAGCACGCGCGAGCCGGCCAGCAGCTCGCCTCCGGGCCTCCCGCGCAGCCTGGAGTCCAGGCTGAGCTCCAGTCCGCTCAAACCGACCAGGCCGTTGGCGGGGACCCCTTCGGCTTCGAGTTCCTGCCGGCGCGCGGCGGGCACCGGTCCCACGGTGCCCACCACCGCGCCCGCCACGTCTCCCAGCGGCGAGGTCCTGGTGGCTTCGCCGCCCTGGGCTTCGGCTGCGCCCGTGGGGCCTTCGGCCAGCACACTGCCGTCGCGAGCCAGGATGTCGGCGCGCTGGGGCATCGTGGTGCGGCGGCTGAGCGACTCGCCCCCGGTCAGCCCGGGGAACTGCAGCGAGCGCGACCAGGAGACACGCTCGCCTTCACCGCCCGCTTCCACCACCTTCAGCACGTAGGACAGGCGCAGCGAACCGAACAGCCGCGTGCGCACGCTCACCGGCACCGAGATCAGCCCCCCGCCGCTCTGGCGGGCGGCCCCTGCGAGCCTGGAGCTCTCGGCCGTTGCAAGCGTCATCGCCTTCTGCAGTTCGGCTGCGAACGAGCTCGCTGAGATCCTCCGCTGCGATGCGCCCGTGAGGTCGGCGTACATGGGCGCGTATTCACCGCGCGTCCAGGCCCGCACGAACCCGCCGGCAAGCCTCAGGCCTGGTGAGGCGCCCGAGGGATAGCCCGCGATTGCGCCGGCAAGGAACGCCACGAGCGCGAGCGCGAGCACCGGCCGCGCGCGGCTGAGCCGCTGATGGCGGCTCTCAGTCAAGGAGCATGTAGAACATGGCAGGTGACAGAGCTGGACTGGCTGATTCTTGCGTTCGCCTCGGTCCTCGCCGTTTTCGGCTTCAGGCAGGGGTTCATCATGGGCGCTCTCTCCTTCGGCGGGTTCGCAATTGGAGCATTTCTCGGCACGCGGCTGGGTCCTCTTCTACTCAATAAGGGATCCTCCTCGCCTTACGCTCCCGCCTTCGGCCTGGTGGGAGCGCTGCTCGCCGGCGCGATCTTCGCCAGCGGATTCGAGGGACTGGGCTTTCGCCTGCGCCGCACGCTGATAATTCCCGGGCTGGGGATGCTCGACGGCGTGCTCGGCGCGGTGCTCGGCGCGGTGATCGGCCTCGGGATCGTGTGGATCCTCGCCGCCGTCGCTGCGCAGACTCCCGGGCAGGACTCGCTGCGCGCCGACATCCAGCGCTCGTTGATCCTGCGCAAACTGAACGAGGTGCTGCCGCCGTCGGGGGCGATCCTCAACGCGCTCGCCCGCCTGGACCCGCTGCCCAGCATCTCCGGCCCCAACCCCGACGTGGCGGCGCCCGTGCCGGGGGTCGCACGAGATCCTGGGGTGCATGCGGCCTCTCAGAGCGTCGTGCGCGTGATCGGCACCGCATGCGGACTGGCGATCGAGGGCTCCGGGTGGGTTGCCGCCCCGGGGATCGTGGTCACCAACGCACATGTCGTCGCCGGCGAGCAGGACACCGCGGTGCAGGTCGCCGGCCAGGGCGCCGACCTGACGGCGCAGCCGGTCGCATACGACCCCGAAGTCGACCTCGCCGTGCTGCGCGTCCCTGAACTGAGCCTGCCGACCCTGCACCTCGCGGCCGACCCCCGGTCCGGATCCACCGGCGCGATCCTCGGCTATCCGGAGGACGGTCCGTTCGACGTGCAGCCCGGACGCATCGGGCGCACCCAGGAGGTGATCACGCAGAACGCCTACGGCCAGGGGCCGGTGACACGGCTGCTGACGCCGTTGCGCGGGCTCGTGCGCCCCGGCAACTCGGGCGGCCCACTGGTGAGCCCGGGCGGCGAAGTGCTCACGACGGTGTTCGCGGGCACCGTCGGGGTGAAGCCCAGCGGCGGTTACGGAGTGGCCAATGCCACCGTCGCGAGCGTTCTCACCGAAGCACTGCAAAGGGCCGGCACGGGCCGCCAGGTGAGCACCGGTGCCTGCACCTCGGGCTGATCGGCGCCGGGCACGCACGCGGCGGCCGTCGCGTCGCCCGCTACGCTGACCGCCATGTCCAAGACCCTGCTCGTCGCCGAGAAGCCGTCCGTCGCCCAGGACCTCGCGCGTGTGCTGCCCGGGCCGTTCAAGAAGGGCGAGGGCTTTCTGGAGGGCCCGGAGCACGTGGTGACATACGCGGTGGGGCACCTGGTCCAGCTGGCCGAGCCCGAAGCCTACGACCCCAAATACAAGAGCTGGCGCATGGCGGACCTGCCGATAGTGCCCTCCCAGTTCAAGCTGATCGTCCGCGACGAGCGCTCGCGCAAGCAGATGTCCGCGGTCACCAAACAGCTGGGGCGCGAGGACATCGAGGAGGTCGTCAACGCCTGCGACGCCGGCCGCGAGGGCGAGCTGATCTTCGCGTATCTGTACGAGAAGGCCAAAGCCAAGAAGCCCGTCAAACGGCTGTGGCTGAACTCGATGACCAGCGCCGCGATGAAGAGCGCGCTTGCCTCGCTGCGTCCAGCCGAGGAGTTCGAGCGCCTCGAGCAGGCGGCCCGCTCGCGCTCGGAGGCCGACTGGATCGTGGGCATGAACGCCACCCGCGCGGCCACCATCCGGCTACGCAGCTCCTTCGACGGCGCGGTGTCACTGGGGCGCGTGCAGACCCCCACGCTCGCGATCGTGGCGCGCCGCGAGGAGGAGATCAGGGCGTTCGTGCCGGAGCCCTACTGGCTGGTGGACGCCACCTTCCAGGCAGCCCCGCTCCGGGGCGAGGACCCCGCCGGCGCCGAGAGGGTCTACGAGGGGCGCTACCACGGCATCGTGGCCGCCGGCGCAGAGCGTCCCAAGGGTGGCCAGCGGCTGGCCTCCGAGGAGCAGGCGCAGGCGGTGGTGGCGGCGTGCCGCGACCAGCCCGGGACGATCACGAAGCTCGAGAAGAAAGAGCAGCGCGAGAAGGCACCGATGCTCTACGACCTCACCACGCTGCAGCGTGAGGCCAACAATCGCTACGGCTTCTCGGCCAAGCGCACCCTCGCCGCCGCACAGCGCCTCTACGAGGAGCACAAGGCGCTGACCTATCCGCGCACCAACTCCCGCTACCTGACCACCGACATGGTGGAGGAGATCAGGCCGATCGCCGAGCTTGTCGGCGAGCACGAGCAGTACCGCGCCGCCAGCACGTACGTGACGGGCCTGGACGTGCTGCCGCTGGGCCGGGTGGTCAACGACGAGAAGGTCAGCGACCACCACGCGATCATCCCCACGCGCTCGGAGCACAAGCTCGACAAGATGGGCTCCGACGACCTGCGGATCTACGACATGGCCGTGCGGCGCTTCCTGGCCGTGTTCCACCCCGAGGCGGTGTTCGAGAACACGCGCGTCGAGACCACGGTGGCCGGCGCGGGCGATCAGGAGCGCCATCTCTTCAAAACCAGCGGCAGGCTGCTGCTGACACCGGGCTGGCGCGGTGTCTACGACGAGATCTCAGCCGACGCCAAGCTCGAGGCGGCGAGCGCACGCGAGGATGATGAGGACGCCGATCAGCAGCTGCCGCGGCTGCTCGAGGGCGAGGACGTGCAGACGAGCAGCATCGACAGCGCGCGCAAGGAAACCAAACCGCCGCGGCGCTACAGCGATGCGTCGCTGCTGGGCGCCATGGAGACCGCCGGCAAGCTCGTGGACGACGACGAGCTGCGCGAGGCGATGAAGGACTCCGGAATCGGCACCCCCGCGACCAGGGCCGCGATCATCGAGCGCCTGATCACGGTGGGATACATCGAGCGCGACGGACGCTCGCTGGTTGCGACCGAGAAGGGACTGAACGTGATCCGTCTTCTCAACGAGCACGCGCTCACCTCGCCGGGGCTGACAGGAAGCTGGGAGCAGCGGCTCGGCAAGATCGAGCGCGGGGAGGACTCGCGCAAGCAGTTCATGAGCGACATCGCAGGCTTCGCGCAGGAGACGGTCAGGGAGCTCGACGAGACGCTCAAGGACGTGCGCATACCGCGCGCCAAGCTGGGGCCCTGCCCCGTGTGCGGCCACGAGATCGTGGAGAACCGCAAGGGCTACTCGTGCTGGGCGCGCGAGGATCCCGGCTGCGGCTTTGTGATCTGGAAGTCCAAAGCCGGCAAGCAGCTGCCGATCGCGGTGGCACGCGAGCTGATCCGCAGCGGCTTCACCGAGCGCGCCGTCACCGGCTTTCGCGGGCGCAGCGGGCGCAGCTTCCGCGCGCACCTGGCGCTGGCGCAGACCGACGAGGGCAAATGGCGGGTGGAGTTCGACGAGGTCTGGGCGAGGGAGGGCGCAAAGCCCCCGGAGGCCGAGGCGGACGCCTCCGAGCAGGCCGGCGAGGTCGCCGCGGTGACCGCCGAGGTGGGAGAGCGAAGCGCAGCCTAGACAGGGGCCGCCGCCATGCCGATCGACCTGATCACCGGCCCCGCCAACGCCGGCAAGGCGCAGCTGGTCATGGACGCCATGCGCCGCCACATCGCGCACGGGCAGGAGCCGATGCTGGTGGTGCCCACGCGCGCCGACGCGGAGCACTACCTCGCCGAGCTGACCGGCGAGGGGGTGGCGATGGGGGCGCGCGTGGAGCGCTTCGCCGGGCTGATCGCCCTGGCGGTGGCCCGCGCGGGCCTCGGCACGCCCCCGCTCGGAGCGGTGGCCCGCCGGCGCGTGCTCGCGGCGCTCGCCGCAGAGGACGCCAGAGCGTGGCCGTCCGGCGAGGGCTTCTACCGGGCGCTCACCGAGATCATCGGTGAGCTGCGGGCGAGGAGGGTGAGCCCGGCGCGCCTGCGCGAGGCGGTGGCGCAGTGGCAGGCTGCCGAGGGCCCCGCGCCCTCCGGCGCAGGGCTCGCCGAGCTCTACGCGCGCTACTGCGCCAAGCTCGCCGCGATCGGGCGCGCCGACGAGGAGCAGCTGGCACACGCTGCGCTGGAGGCGCTGCGGGAGCGCCCGGCGCTGTGGGGCTCGCAACCGGTGCTCTTCTACGGCTTCGACGACCTCACGTCGCTGCAGCTCCAGGCGATCGAGACGATCGGCTCGCTGCCCGAGCTGGAGGTCACCGTCTCGCTCGCGTTCGAGCGCGGGCGCGTCGCACTGGCGGGGCGGGCGGGCGCCTTTCACGCCCTGCACCCGCTCGCCCGCGAGCATCGCGAGCTGCGCCCCCGCGAGGACTACTACGCGCCCGGCTCGCGCACCGCGCTCTCACACCTGGAGCGCAGGCTGTTCGAGCCCGACGGCGGGCGCGTGGCCCCCGGCGAGGCCGTGCGGCTGCTGGAGGGCGGGGGGGAGCGCGCGGAGCTCGAGCTCGTGGCCGGCGAGATCCGCGGGCTGATCGACAGGGGCGTGGCGCCGGAACAGATCGCGGTGGTGATGCGCGGGCGTGCGCCGCGCCTGGCGCTGTTGCGCGAGGTGTTCTCGCGCGCGGGCGTTCCGTGCGCGATCCAGCGACCGCGGCAGTTCGGCTCCACCGCGCTGGGCGCGGCGCTGATCGGAGTGCTGCGCTGCGCCGCCTCGCCCGGCCACGCGAGCGCGGGCGAGCTGCTGGCGTGGCTGCGCGCCCCCGGGCTGTTGGAGCGCCCGGAGCTGGCGGACGATCTCGAGCGGCGCGCGCGCCTTGCCGGAGGCCAGAGCGCCGCGGCAGCGCGGGCGCTGTGGGAGGCGCGACATTGGCCGCTGGAGCGCATCGACAGGCTGGCCGAGGCGTCCCCGGCGTTGCCTGGGCGCGACGGCTCGCCGCTGCTCGACGCGGCCGAGCGTGAGCTGGCGAGGCTGTTCGCCGCACCCAGGCGCGGCGCGGCGCAGGTCCTCTCACCGGAGGAGCTGGACGAGGGCCTGGCCTTTGCGGCCGCTCGGCGCGCGCTCGCAGACCTGCGCGAGCTGGCCCGCCTGGATCCCGCGCTCGCGCCGGGCGACCCTGGGCAGCTCGCCGAGGCGCTTGCCGGCGCCGCCCTCTCCGGCGACGGCGCGCCGGGCGAGGGCTCCGTGGCCGTCCTCGACCCGCTGCAGCTCAGGGCGAGGCGTGTCCGCGCGCTGTTCCTGTGCGGCCTGCAGGAGGGCGTTTTCCCATCGCCGGCGCCGCCGCCGCCGTTCCTGGGCGAGCAGGAGCGGCGCGCGCTTGCGGATGCCGCGGGGCTGCGCCTGGCCGACCCGAAGGACGCACTGGCGGCGGAGCGCTACCTGCTCTACGCCACCGTCTCGCGCCCCGAACAGACGCTCTACCTGAGCTGGCACCTCGCCGATGACGATGGCCAGCCGTCCGCCAGGTCGCTGTTCGTGGACGACATCTGCGACCTCTTCACAGCTGATCTCGCCGAGGCGCGTGTGCAGCGCCCGCTCGGGCAGACCGGCGCAGAGCCGGAGCCCGCCGCCGGCGCCGGCGCCGGCGGCGTGTCGCAGCTGCGCGACGCGGCGCTGCTGGCGGCGCTGCATGACAAGCCGTGGTCGGCGTCCTCGCTGGAGGCCTGGATCAGCTGTCCCGCCCGCTGGTTCATGGAGCGCCTGCTCGCGCCGGGGGACTTCGAGCCCGAGCCCGAGCCCCTGGCGCGGGGCGGGCTGGCACATGAGGCGCTGAAGGACACCTTCGAGGGCCTTCGCAGCGAGTTCGGCTCGGCGCGCCTGACAGCCGCGCGCCTGGCGCGCGCGCAGGAGCTGCTCGACGAGGCGCTTCGCCGGCATGAGCCTGCTCGGCCGCTGAGCGTGCTCCCGGAGCGTGCCACCGCGGCGCGCCGGCGCCTGCAGGCCGACCTGCACAACTACCTGCGCTACGCCAGCGAGCTCGAAAGCCCGCTGGAGCCCACGCACCTGGAGATGGGCTTTGGTTTCGAGCGCGAGCCCGGGGCCGGCCCGCAGGAGCTGCCCCCGCTGGACCTGGGAGACGGGGTGCGGCTGCGCGGGCGGATCGACCGCGTGGACATCTCGGGTGAGGGCCAGGCGGTGCTCTACGACTACAAGGGCCGGGAAGTCACCGCACCCGCCAGGTGGGTGGCGGACGGAAAGGTGCAGATGGCCCTCTACATGACGGCGGTGCGCGAGCTGCTGGGGCTCGATGTGGTGGGCGGCTTCTATCAGCCGCTGGCCGGAGCTGATCTGCGCGCGCGAGGCCTGCTGGACGCCGACAGCGCCATCGAGCTGGCATGCGTGGGCGGCGACACGCGCCCGCGCGCGGACATCGAGCAGCTGGTCGGGGAGGCCGTTGAGCTGGCCCGGCTTGCAGCGCAGCAGGCCAGGCGGGGCGATTTCCAGTCGCGGCCGCACAGCTGCGGGTGGAACCAATCGGGGTGCGCCTATCCCGGGATCTGCAGGTGCGAGACATGAGCCAGCCGCTGACATCCGAGCAGGAGCAGGCGGCGGCGCGGCGCGCGGAGCCGCTGCTGCTCTCAGCGGGCGCCGGCAGCGGCAAGACCTCTGTGCTGGTGGAGCGCTTCGTGCGAGCCGTTCTGCAGGATGCGATCGCGCCCGCGCAGATCCTCGCGATCACGTTCACCGACCGCGCCGCCGGAGAGCTTCGCGAGCGCGTGCGCACGCGCCTGCTGGAGCTGGGCGAGCGCCAGGCCGCGCGCGACACCGAGGCGGCCTTCGTGAGCACCTTCCACGGTTTCTGCGCGCGTCTGCTGCGCGCACATGCGCTGCTCGCCGGCCTGGACCCCGACTTCGCGGTGCTCGCCGAGGGCATCGCCGGAAGCCTGCGCGAGCGCGCGCTGCGCTCGGCGCTGGGCAGGCTGCTCGCAGCAGGCGAGCCGGGACTGCTGGACGTCGTGGCGGCCTACCGCGTGGACGACGTGTCGCCGATGCTGCTTGGGGCCTACGCAAGCCTGCGCAGCCGGGGCATGCGCGTGCCGCGGCTGCCGATCCCGCCCGAGCCCCAGCCGGACGAGCTCTCGCGCGATGCGCGCGCCGCGCTGATCGTGCTCGACCGCCTGCTTGTCGCCTTCGCGGAGGACTACGAGGCGCTCAAGCGGGCGCGCGCCGCGGTGGACTTCGACGATCTCGAGCTGCTCGCCGCGGAGCTGCTGCGCCGGGAGCCGCGTGTTGCCAGGGCATGGTCGGAGCGCTTCCAGCTGCTGATGGTTGACGAGTTCCAGGACACCAACCACCGCCAGATGGCCATCCTGCGCTCACTGCAGCGCCAGAACCTGTTCACCGTCGGCGACGAGCTGCAGTCGATCTACGGCTTCCGCCACGCGCAGGTGGAGCTGTTCCGGCAACGGCGAAGCGAGCTGGCGGGCGCCGGGCGCAGCCTGACGCTCACTCGCAACTTCCGCAGCAGCGCGCCGGTTCTGGACTTCGTCAACGCGCTGTTCGCGGGTCGCATGGCGACGTCGTTCACGCCGCTGCTCGCCGGCAGGGAGCCCGCCGCCGGCCCGGACGCCGGCGATCCGGCGGTGGAGCTGTTGCTGAGCAGCACCACCGGCTGGGAGGACCCGGAGCTGGCCGGCGCGCTGGGCCACGGGCTGCCCCCGAGCGCCACCTGGCGCCACGCCGAGGCCCACGCGCTCGCCGCACGCGTGCACGAGCTGATCGACAGCGGCGAGGCCCAGGCCGGCGATGTGGTGCTGCTGCTGCGAGCGCGCGGGGACATCGAGGTCTACGAGCGCGCGCTGCAGCTGCGCGGCCTGCGCACCATCGCAATGGTTGGCAGCTTCTGGGAGCGCCTGCACACGCGCGATGTGCTCTGCTACCTCGGCGCCCTGGCCAACCCGCTGCACGAGAGCGCGCTCTACGAGGCGCTCGCATCGCCCTTCGCCGGCGTTTCCACCGAGGGCCTTGCGCTGCTCGCCGAGGCCTCGCGCGCGCACGCAGGTGGCGTCTGGCGGACCATGCGCGAGCTTGCTCCCGCGCCTGCGCGCGGCTGTCCGCTCGAGCGGCTCGCCGCGCAGGACCGCGCGCGCCTGCTGCGCTTCGGCGAGCTGCTAGCGGGTGAGCGCGACGGTGCCGCGCACCGCTCCATCGCGCAGCTGATCGAGCGTGCGCTGGACGCCACCGGCTACCGCGGCTATGTGCTCTCGCTCGACTGGGGCGAGCGCAGGCTGGCCAACCTCAACAAGCTGCTGCGGCTGGCGCGCAGCTTCGAAGAGAGTGAGGGCCGCGACCTGCGCGGGTTCCTGGAGCACGCCGCGCGCATGCAGGAGGACACCTCCCAAGCCGAGCCCGACGCGCCCGTCGACAGTGTGGAGCCCGACGCGATCAGGCTGATGAGCATCCACGCAGCCAAGGGCCTGGAGTTCGGAGTGGTGTGCGTGGCCGATCTGGGCCGCGGTCCGGGCGGGCACCCGCCGCGGCTGCTGGTGGACGAGGGCCGCGTGGGTCTGTCGCTGCTGCGCCTCGACGGCGCACGGGCGGTGCCCGCGCTGGACTACCAGCAGCTGCTGGCAGAGCGGCGCGCTGCCGAAGCCGAAGAGGAGGATCGCGTGCTCTACGTCGCCATGACGCGCGCCCGCGAGCGGCTGATCCTCAGCGGCGCCACCGACCTCAGCCTCCCCGCCGAGCGTGAGCGCTCGCCCTCGGCGCTCTGGCTGGCGCGCGCCATCGCCGGATCGCTTGCGCTGCCGCTGGACGAGGGCCCCGAGCAGGTCGACGTGCGCATGGCCCTGGGAGAGGGCGAGGGCGAGAGTGGGGGCTCCGCCACGGTGCGCTGCAGGTTCACCTCGCCGCGCACCGCCGCCCAGCTGCTCCCACCCGCCGCAGCCGCCGCATCCGGGGCCGCAGCCGGCGCGGTCGCCGCCGCCGCATCCGAGGCCGCCGCCGCAAGCGCCCGCCTCGCCGGGCCGGCGACGGGCACACCGGTGCCCCGGCTCGTGCCCGCGGCCGGCGAGGCGCAGACCGGCGCCGGAGGCGGGCCGCCGCAGCGGGGCGGGCCGCCGCGGCAGGGCGGGGCGCCGCGGCGGGGTCAGGCGCCGGCCGAGCAGTCGGGTGCTGTGAGCTTCACCTCGCTCAGCCTGCTGGAGCGCTGCGGCTACCGCTACTACCTGGAAAGGGTTCTGGGCCTGGCTGAGGACCGCAGCGCGGCGGCGGCCCGGCGACCGGGAAGGGGGCTTGATGGCAGACAGCGCGGCACGCTCGTGCATGCTCTGCTGGAGTCGCTCGACTTCGGCGCGGGCCGTGCTCCGGACGCCGGAGCGGTGCTGCGAGCGGCGCGCGGGCTGGGCATGCACGCAGGGCGCGCGGAGGCGAGCGAGATATCCGGCCTGCTCGGCGCGGCGCTCGCCTCGGGCACCGCGTCGCGGGTGGCCGCGGCGGGAGCGCTGCGGCGCGAGGTCCCGTTCGCGTTCGCGCTCGAGCCGGGCGGTCCGGTGGTGGGCGGCGTGATCGACCTGATGGCCAGCGAGCACGACGGCGGGGTGCTGGTGGTCGACCACAAGACCGACCGCGTCGGCGCCCACGAGGATCTCGAGCAGCACGTGCAGCTCGAGTACGGGCTGCAGCGGCTGGTGTACGCGCTGTCGGTGCTCAGCACCGGTGCGCCCGAGGTGCGGGTGGTGCACTGGTTCCTGGCGCGCCCGCAGGACCCTGTGCAGGCGAGCTTCGAGCAGAAGGGCATGCAGGAGCTCCGCCGGCAGCTGCGCGAGCGTGTGCGGGCGGCGCATGCCGGCGGGTATGCAGTGAGCCCCAACCCGCACCGCGGCCTCTGCCTGACCTGCCCGGGGCGTAGCGGGCTGTGCTCATGGAGCGAGGTCCATACGCTCCGAGAGCAGCCCACGGGCGGGGACGGGCAGCCGGTCCAGCTGACGCTGGCTCCCTGAGCGCCCGCGCGGGTGGCGGGCACGCGACGGCACCCCGCCGGTGCGCCTGGCGCCTCTCGAAAATTCGCGCCCGGAAGCGGTTTGCAGGGCCTTTGCGCTGCTACGCTTTCGGGCTCCGCCTCAGGTGCCCGCCCACCCGCGCGACGCTTTCCATGCCCCCGGGCCTGGGGTGCGATCGAGCGGGAAGCACCCGCCAGTGAGCACTCCCATGAATCCGCCAATCACGCAGCCGCCGGAGGCCGTTGGCCTCTACGACCCTCGCTTCGAGCATGACGCTTGCGGTGTGGGGATGGTGGCCCGGCTGGACAACACCCCCACGCATGAGGTGATCGCCAAAGCGATCACTGCGCTGGAGAACCTGGAGCACCGCGGCGCCTCCGGCGCGGACCCGAGCACCGGGGACGGCGCTGGGATCCTGATGCAGATACCGGATGAGCTGTTCCGGGCGGTCGCACCCTTCGAGATCCCCGCGCCGGGCCTCTACGGCGTGCTGATGTGCTTCCTGCCCACCGACCGCGAGCAGCGCACGCGCCTGGAAACGCTGCTGGAGCACACAGTGGAGGCCGAGGGTCAGCTGCTGCTGGGCTGGCGGGAGGTCCCGATCGCCGAGGAGCACACCGGTGAGGTGGCCGCGGGCTGCCGCCCCGTGATCAGGCAGCTGTTCGTGGGCGCCGGCCCCGCCCAGGCGGAGGACCAGGATGCGTTCGAGCGCAAGCTCTACGTGATTCGCCGGATCTGCGAGCTGAGCCCCGACGGACGCGGGCTCTATGTCACGTCCAGCTCCTCGAGGACGATCAACTACAAGGGGATGCTGATCAGCTACCAGCTGGCGGCCTTCTACCCGGACCTGCGCGACGAGCGCGCCAAGAGCGCCCTCGCGCTGGTGCACTCGCGCTTCTCCACCAACACGTTCCCCAGCTGGGAGCTCGCGCACCCCTACCGCGTGATCTGCCACAACGGCGAGATCAACACGGTGATGGGCAACGTCAACTGGATGCGCGCGCGCGAGAGCGAGCTGCGCAGCGAGCTGTTCGGCGAGGACCTGCCCAAGATCCTGCCCGTGGTCACGCCGGGCAACTCGGACTCGGCCACGTTCGACAACGTCATGGAGCTGCTGCTGCTGGGTGGCCGCTCGGTGCCACATGCGGCGATGATGATGATCCCCGAGGCGTTCCGCGGGCGCGATGACCTGCCCGGCTACCTGACCGGCTTCTACGCGTTCCACTCCTGCCTGATGGAGCCCTGGGACGGGCCGGCGTCGGTCGCGTTCACCGACGGGCGCGTGGTGGGCGCGACGCTCGACCGCAACGGCCTGCGACCCGGGCGCTGGACCGAGACCACCGACGGGCACGTGGTGCTCGGCTCGGAGTCCGGCCTGCTCGACATCCCGCCCGAGCAGGTGCGCCGCCTCGGGCGCCTGCAGCCGGGCAAGCTGTTCCTGGTCGACCTGGAGCGCGGGCGCATCGTGGAGGACGAGGAGGTCAAGCGCGAGGTCTCCACCCGCCACCCCTACGGCGAGTGGTTCGCGCGCAACGCGGTGGCGTTCGGGGACCTGCCGCCCTCCGAACAGGTCACCATCTCCGACCAGCCGCTGCACCTGCGCCAGCGCGCGTTCGGCTACACGCAGGAGGACCTGCGCGTGCTTCTCACGCCGATGGCCGTCGACGGCGCCGAGCCGATCGGCTCGATGGGCAACGACGTCTCGCTGGCGGTGCTCTCCGACCAGGCGCCGCCGCTGTTCTCCTACTTCAAGCAGCTGTTCGCACAGGTCACCAACCCGCCGATCGATCCCATCCGCGAGGAGATCGTGATGAGCCTGGCGACCACGCTGGGCAACGAGCGCAACCTCTTCGAGGAGACGCCCGAACACGCTCACAAGCTCCTGCTCGACCAGCCGATACTGCTCAATCGAGAGCTGGAGACCCTGCGCAACGTGCAGCACGACGTCTACAAAGCGCGGACCATCTACACGCACTGGCCGATCGCGGAGGGGCCCGCGGGCATGAAGCGCGCGATCGAGCGCATCTGCGACGAAGCACACGAGGCGATCGGCGAGGGCGTCAACATCATCGTGCTCTCAGACCGTCTTGTCGGCCCGACCCGCGCGCCGATCCCGTCGCTGCTGGCGGTCGCGGCGGTCCACCACCACCTGGTGCTGGAGGGCACGCGGCTGCGCGCCGGGATCATCCTGGAGTCGGGCGAGCCGCGCGAGGTGCATCACTTCGCCACGCTGATCGGCTACGGCGTCAGCGCCGTCAACCCATATCTGATGCTGGAGACGCTCGACGCGATGGTCTTCGCAGGCCAGATCGTCCGCACGGCCGCAGACGGCGTGCAGACGCCCGTGAGCCCGGAGGACGCCGCGCAGAACGTGGTCAAGGCGATCGGCAAAGGGCTGCTCAAGACGATCTCCAAGATGGGCATCTCGACCATCCAGTCATATCGCGGGGCGCAGATCTTCGAGGCGGTTGGCCTGGACAGGGAGCTGATCGAAGCGCACTTCACGGGCACCGCGTCGCGTATCGGCGGGGTGGGCCTCGAGGTGCTCGCCACGGAGGCGCTGGAGCGCCACGCACGCGCGTATCCGGTCACGCACGAGCAGCTGCTGCCGGTGGGAGGCGTCTACGCCTGGCGCCGCGACGGGGAGCACCACCAGTGGAACCCCGACACCATCGCGCTGGTCCAGCAGGCGGTGCGGGCGGCCAACGGCGACGTCCCGCGCGCTCTGGCGGGCGACGCCGACGCCCACCGGGAGGTGCGCGAGAGCCCCGCCTTCGCCACATACCGCGAGTACGCGCGTGCGGTCAACGAGGACGCTGCCAGGCACGCCACGCTGCGCGGCCTGCTCGAGATCGCCGGCGACGAGCGCCCGCCGATCCCGCTCGAGCAGGTCGAGCCCGCGAGTGAGATCGTCAGGCGCTTCTGCACCGGCGCCATGAGCCTCGGCTCGATCTCGCGCGAGGCCCACGAGACGCTGGCCATCGCCATGAACCGCTTGGGCGGTCGCTCCAACACCGGCGAGGGCGGCGAGGACCCCTCCCGCTTCACGCCCGACTCCAACGGCGACCGGCGGCGCTCCGCCATCAAGCAGGTTGCATCCGGGCGCTTCGGCGTGACGATCCACTACCTCGTCAACGCCGACGAGCTGCAGATCAAGATGGCCCAGGGCGCCAAGCCCGGCGAGGGCGGGCAGCTGCCCGGGCACAAGGTGGACGCCTACATCGGCTCGATCCGCCACACCACGCCCGGGGTCGGGCTGATCTCGCCGCCGCCGCACCACGACATCTACTCGATCGAGGACCTCAAGCAGCTGATCTACGACCTTCGCTGTTCCAACCCCTCGGCGCAGGTCAGCGTCAAGCTCGTATCGGAGGTGGGTGTGGGAACCGTGGCGGCGGGCGTGTCCAAGGCCAACGCCGACCGCGTGCTGATCGCGGGACACGACGGCGGCACGGGGGCCTCGCCGCTGTCCTCGATCCAGGCCGCCGGCGTGCCGTGGGAGATCGGCCTTGCAGAGACTCAGCAGACGCTGCTGCTGAACAACCTGCGATCGCGCATCGTCGTGCAGGCGGACGGCCAGATGAAGACCGGACGCGACGTGGTGATCGCGGCGATGCTGGGGGCGGACGAGATGGGCTTCTCCACCGCCCCGCTGATTGCCACCGGCTGCATCATGATGCGCGCCTGCCACCTGAACACGTGCCCGGTGGGCATCGCCACGCAGGACCCCGAGCTGCGCCAGCGCTTCCGCGGCACTCCCGAGCACGTTGTCAACTTCTTCTTCTTCGTGGCCGAGGAGGTCAGGGAGATACTCGCATCGCTGGGGCTTCGCAGCCTCGATGAAGCGACCGGGCGCTCGGACCTGCTGCGGGCGAACGCGGCCATCGAGCACTGGAAGGCGCGCGGCGTGGACCTCACCCACATCCTCACGCAGATCGACCTGCCCGACGGCGCCCCCCGGCGCCGGGTGCAGGCACCGCCCGAGGTGCTCTCCGACGCGCTGGACTGGACGCTGCTGGAGCGAGCGGAGCCCGCGCTCCAGCGCGCCGAGCCGGTGCGCATGTCGGTGCAGATCCGCAACCGCAACCGCTGTGTGGGGGGGATCCTCTCGAGCCACCTCGCTCGCCTGCATGGCTCGCGGGGGCTCCCGGAGGACTCGATCGTGGTCGACTTCGAGGGCTCCGCCGGGCAGAGCTTCGGCGCCTGGCTGGCACCCGGGGTGACCTTCAGCCTGAGCGGAGACGCCAACGACTATGCCGGCAAGGGGCTCTCCGGCGGCGTCTTCTCGATCCGCCCGCGCGAGGGCATGGGCTCGCGCTTCCGCGCCGAGGACAACGTCATCGCGGGCAACACCATCCTCTACGGCGCCACCGCCGGGCGCGCTTTCTTCCGCGGTCTCACCGGCGAGCGCTTCGCGGTTCGCAACTCCGGAGCGTGGGCGGTGGTCGAGGGCGTGGGCGACCACGGCTGCGAGTACATGACCGGCGGGCGCGTCGCGGTCCTCGGCCCGACAGGACGCAACTTCGCGGCGGGCATGAGCGGCGGGGTGGCCTACGTGCTCAACGAGGACGGAGGCTTCCGCGGACGCTGCAACATGGGAATGGTCGGCCTGGACGAGCTGAGCGAGCAGGACGCCGCCGAGCTGCGCTCGATGGTGGAGGAGCATCTGGCGCGGACCGCGTCGCCGGTCGCCGAGCGGCTGCTGGGCGAATGGGAGCAGCTGCTCGGTCGCGGCGCGTTCGTGAAGGTGATGCCACACGACTACAAGCGCGTGCTGCGCGAGCGCGCCGAGGCGCAGGCGCTCGCCGACCGGGCCTCCGCCGGCGGCACGCTCGCGGGCAGGCCACTTGACATCGTCGGCGGAGCCGGCGCCTGATGGGCAAGGTCGGCGGGTTCCTGCAGATCGAGCGCCGCGGGATGCCCCAGCGCGACGCGGCCGAGCGCGTGGGCGACTACTCGGAGTTCCAGCTGCTGCGCCCCGAGCAGGAGCTGCGCGACCAGGGCGCCCGCTGCATGGACTGCGGAGTGCCCTTCTGCCACAACGGCTGCCCGCTGGGCAATCTGATCCCGGACTGGAACGACCTCGTCTACCGCGACCGCTTTCCCGACGCGATCGCGCAGCTGCACGCCACCAACAACTTTCCCGAGTTCACGGGACGGCTGTGCCCGGCCCCCTGCGAGGCGGCGTGCGTGCTCGAGATCCGCGAGGGGGAGGCGGTGACCATCAAACAGATCGAGCGCGCGATCATCGACCGGGCGTGGGCCGAGGGGTGGATATCGCCGGAGCCGCCCAGACACGAGACGGGCCGCTCGGTCGCGGTGGTCGGCTCGGGCCCTGCAGGCATGGCGGCGGCCCAGCAGCTGCGCCGCGCAGGCCACCGGGTCACGCTGTTCGAGCGCGACGAGGCCGCGGGCGGTCTCGTGCGCTTCGGCGTGCCGGATTTCAAGATCGAAAAGACCATCGTCGAGCGCCGCGTGCAGCAGCTGTGTGCCGAGGGCGTGGAGCTGCGCTGCGGGGTGGATGTCGGCAGCGACGTCAGCGTCGCGGACCTGCGCGGCAGCTACGACGCGGTGGTCCTGGCCACCGGCTCGCGCGTCCCCAGGGACCTGCCGGTCCCCGGCCGGGAGCTTGACGGCGTGCACTTCGCGATGGACTACCTCTACCAGCGCAACCGCTTCGTGGCGCGCGAGCACGGCCCGGAGCCCACCGCTCCGGCACCCGCAGCCGGTGCGCAGATCACAGCCGCCGGCAAGGACGTCGTGGTGATCGGCGGCGGCGACACCGGCGCCGACTGCGTGGGCAACGCCGTTCGCGAGGGCGCCCGCTCGGTTGCCCAGCTCGAGCTGCTATCCGAGCCTCCCGCACACCGTCCCGACCACCTCACGCCCTGGCCGCAGTGGCCGCTGAAGTATCGCCTCAGCTACGCCATGGAGGAGGCGCGCGAGCTGGGTGTCGGCGAGCAGGACTACTCCGTCAGCACCACCGCGTTCCTCGGCGACGGCAGCGGATCGCTCAGTGCGCTGCGGATCGCCCGGGCCGCCGCGCAGCCGCCGTTTTCGCCGATACCCGGGACCGAGCGGGAGCTGCCCGCCCAGCTGGTGCTGCTGGCGATGGGCTTCCTGCACCCCGAGCAGCAGCTGCTGGCGGACCTCGGCGTGGAGCGCGACGAGCGCGGCAACGCCCGTGCGCTGCGGCCGTACACCACCTCCGCCGAGGGCGTGTTCGCGGCGGGCGATGCGCGCAGGGGCCAATCGCTGATCGTCTGGGCCATCAACGAGGGGCGCCAGTGCGCCCGAATGGTCGATCGCTACCTCGCCGGCCCGGGCGCCGAGCAGCACAACGGCTCCGCCGGGCCCCGTGATGAGGCGCTCGCCGGCCACGCCGACGCCGACGAGGGCCCCGAGGGGCCTCCCCAGCACGTCGGCCCCGGCATCGAAGCCGGCTAGCTGCGGGCCGTTTCCTCTACGCTAGACGCCGTGGAGGGGATCGCCCAGATGCACAGCGCCGAGCGGACGGAGCATGGGGGCGTGCCCCGCGTGTGCGTCATCGGCGCGGGCTCCTCTGGGATCGCGGCGGCCAAGGCGCTGCACGAGCGCGGCATCCCGTTCGACTGCTTCGAGAAGTCCGATCGCATCGGCGGCAACTGGGTGTTCGACAACAAGAACGGCATGTCGGCGGCGTACCGCGACCTGTTCATCAACACCTCGCGCCCGCGCATGGAGTACTCAGACTTCCCCATGCCCGAGTCCTACCCGGACTTCCCCCACCACACCCAGATCGCCGCCTACTTCGAGCAGTACGTCGATCACTTCGGCTTCCGCGATCGGATCATCTTCGAGACCGGCGCCAGGCACGCCTCGCGCGCGCAGAGCGGTGTGTGGAGCATCGAGCTGGACACCGGCGAGACGCGCAGCTACGACGCGCTGCTGGTGGCCAACGGCCACCACTGGAACCCGCGCTGGCCCGAACCGGCGTTTCCCGGCAGCGACAGCTTCACGGGCCTGCAGCTGCATGCGCACTCCTACATCGACAACTCCATCTTCGAGGGCCGGCGGGTCGTGGTGCTGGGCATGGGCAACTCGGCCATGGACATCGCGGTGGAGTCCTCCTACGTCGCACAGAGCACCTACCTGGCCGCGCGCCAGGGCGTGTGGATCGTGCCCAAGTACATGTTCGGCAAACCGGTCGACCAGCTGCGCAACGACCCGCGCATCCCTTTCAAGATCCGCCAGCGCTTCACCCAGCAGCTGCTGCGCAGCTACGCCGGGCCGCCCGAGCGCTATGGCCTGCCCAAGCCCAACCACCGCTTCGGCGAGGCGCACCCAACCGTCTCCGGGCGCATCCTGGATCGCATCCAGCACGGCACCATCACCCCCAAGCCCAACATCGAGGCCTTCTCCGGCTCGCAGGTCACCTTCGCCGATGCCAGCACCGTGGAGGCCGACGTGGTGGTCTACTGCACCGGCTACAAGATCAGCTTCCCCTTCTTCGACGAGGACCTGATCTCCGCGCCGGACAACCACATCGAGCTGTTCAGGCGGGTCTTCCACCCCGACATCCCCAACGTGTTCTTCATCGGCCTGCTGCAGCCCCTGGGAGCGATCATGCCGCTGGCCGAGGCGCAGGGAGCGTGGGTCGGTGACCACCTGCTCGGCGAATACGCGCTGCCCACCGAGCAGGAGATGCGCGCGGACATCGCCGCCGACCAGGAGGCCATGCGCCGTCGCTACGTGGCCTCCAAGCGGCACACCATCCAGGTGGACTACGACGACTACCTCTACGCCCTCGCCAAGGAGCGACGGGCGGGCGCCGAGCGGGCGCGGTCCACCGGCTACCGCATTCCGGCTGCATGCCTACCTTCTGCCGTCACAACCGCTTCCTAGAGCGCTGCCCGATCTGCAGCAGGACGCTGCAGGAGAGCACCGCGAAGGGGTCCTCGGGCGCGCGCTCCCGCGCCCCGGCGCGAACGGGTGCCGGGCGCTCCTCCAGCTCCCCGCGCAGGCCCGGCGGTGAGGGCCTGCGCGTGCGCCGCGAGACGCGCGCCGAGGACGACGGCTATCGCAGCGAGCTGGTTCCCGGCCTGCGCTCCTCCGAGGACGCGGCGCGCCTGGCCGGCGAGATCGCCTTCGCCTGTACCCGCCTGCTGGCGCTGGCCGCCCAGCCCACGGGCCTGTATGCGACCGCGCAGCAGCTCGCCGCGCACGACCTCGAGCGCGCCACCTGGATATGCGTGCTCAGCGCCTACCTCTCGCCGCTGCAGGGCGAGGACGCGTTCGCCGGTGTGAGCGTCGCGCTCGAGCGCAGCCCCGCTCACGGCGCACCCTCTTGGTCAGCGCCCCGCGGCGCGCAGGGCCTGCCGGATCTCACCGGCGTCGAGCTCGGGCCTCGGACCTCGCACGATCCCTCCCGTGGCTCAGAGACGCTTGCGGCCTACCTGCAATGGGTGGACCGCAGCGGGCAAAGCCAGAGCGCCGCATTCACCGGCGATGAGGCCTGGAGCCCCGAGCGGCGCTTCGAGCGGCTGTTCGAGCGCCTCGCTCTCCCCGGCCTCTCGCGCTTCGCCCGCTACGACCTGCTCCTCACGCTTGGCCGGCTCGGCCTCTACGCGGTGCGTCCCGCCACGCTCGCCCTCGCGGGCGCGCGTGTGCCGGCCGCCGAGGACCCCACGGCGCTGGCCGCCAAGCGCGTGTTCGGGATCGGCGACCCGCTGCTGCTCGAGCGTCGCGCCGCCGCCCTGGCGCAGGCAGCGGGGGTGCCCGTGGAGGCGCTGGACCTCGCCCTCGCCAACTGGGCGGCGCCCGAGCGTGCCACGCTCGGCTTCCCCTCGCTGCAGGGCGAGCAGGCGCTGCTGGACGCGGCACTGGCTGCGCTCATCGTCTGAGAGCCGCCGCTTCCCGCTCGAACGGGCCCGCCGGCATGGCCCCGCCGCACCCCCTTCCGCCCCCGGCCCTCACCGGGCCTGCAAGCAGGCCGCGGCGCAGAAAAAGGCGTCCTCCCCGGTGCCTACAGTGCCTGGTGTCAGACGTTCCTAACTTCCCCACGGGAGCCGCGATGCCACTCTGCTTCATCGAACCCCAGGATGCAATTCGCGTCATCGCCGAGTCCGTCGGCCGCGAGGCCCGCCGCCAGCTGGTGGGCGAGGTGGTGCGCGCGTGGGTGGACGACATCCCCGATCAGGAACTGTCGGTGCACTACGCCAAGGCGATCGCCGACCTCGATGAGGACGATCTGCATCTGCTCGCCGCCTGGCACGCCTCCCTGGAGGTCGGGCAGCCGATCCCCAACACCGAGTTCCTCGTCGGCGTGTTCCCAAGCCTGGGCGAGAACCGCCGCGAGGCGCTGAAGATCGCGGCGGGCTTCCGCGGTGAGGAAGCCTTTCAGGCCGGCGTCGCGGAGGAGCAGGCGCTGGACACCGTGCTCCCGCGCCTCTCCCACGAGCGTGCCGTGGAGCTGGCCAACGAGTGCATCCAGCTGTACATGTGGGACCGCCTGGGCTGCGACAACTGAGCGGGCGGGCAAGCTGACCCGCTGCGCGCAACGGCGCGGCGAGCACGCGGCGCAGGCTCAGCCGTCGCCTCAGCGGGCCCGCCTCCATCAGCCGGAGGGGGCCCGCCGTGGGTTGCGCGGGGACTGCCCGGGCTAGCCGGCCTTGGCGGAGAAGTAGGACACGCCGCTGCAGCCGCCGGCGTTCGTCTGGATCGTGCCGCTGACCGACCGGCCGTTGAAGCGTCCGGAGACGTTCTCGATGATCCCCGGTGCTCCGGGACCGGCTTTGTAGCGCTCGTCGACCGCCGCCGAGAATGACCCCGAGCCCGAGATGCGGGCCGGCTTGGTCGTCTGCACCTGCAGCTTCTGCGAGGAGTTGCAGTAGATCACCGGGTAGGAGGAGGAGAATCGCACGGTCACATCCCTGCCGCTCCCGGACACGCGCAGCGAGATCGTACCCCCCGCGTAAACGCGCACTTTGTGGTGGCCTTCGCTGGAGATCCCGGTGGTCGGCGCGTTGCCCTCATAGGTCTTGCCCTTCAGCGGCCCGGCCGCGAGCGCCAGAGCCGATCCGCCCAGGGAGAGCGCGAGCGCCAGTGCGAGAGTCCGGTTTGTCCTGTTCCTCATAGGTCCCTTCCAAATAGCTGTCCGTTGCGGCAATTATCACAGAAGCACCATCGCCGCGAGCCGGTCTGGGCGGCGGGGTGCGCATGCCCGAATATCGGGAAGAGATGGACCAGCCGAACAGCCTCCCAGAGCGCCGGGCGCGCACCGCCCGGGGCCCTTCCGATGGCTCGTGGGGGATGCGTTGCAGAGCCCGAACCTGCTTGTAATCCAGCGCAGGAGGGCTATGCTTGGTTTCCGCCTGAGCGCTAGACGATGACGCGATGCGGTGATGGGCTCAGCCGTCAAATCTGGGCTGATGCAATGTCGACGGAATGACCTGGATGGGGATATGGCGGCTGATCCGCGATGGAAAGCGCGCACGGGCCTACTCGGCCTTTTGCTGATCTTGGCGCTCGCGCTGTGGGCGACCCCTGCGCTGGCAGCGCCGCTGATCGAAGTCGCGACCCCGGCTCCCGGAGCGACCACGGGACCCGAACCCGTGATCAGCGGCAGCACCAGCGACCCGTTCGAGGATCCCGTCACGATCGTCATCTACTCCGGGGAAACCGCCGGCGTCAACAAGCTGGATGAACTGACGGCCGATCCCGCCGCCGGGGCGTGGAGCACGCAGATAGGGAACGCCCAGGCTCTGGGCGCAGGCACCTACACCGCGGTCGCCGAAGAGACCGAAGCCGGCGAACCCGCAGCGACGGCATCCGCACCGGTCACCTTCACGGTGGATACCTCGCCGCCGGAGGTGACGATCGAAGCCCCCGCTGCGCTGTCCAAGCAAACCGAACCCACGTTCAGCGGCACCGCCAGCGAAGCCGGCACGGTGACGGTCCACATCAAGGACGAATCGGGTTTCTCCCAGACGCTCTCGGCCACCACGGCCGGGGGGGCGTGGGTGACCGCCGCCGCGTCGCTGCCGAGCGGCAAACACGTCTTCTCCGCGTACGCCACCGAGAACAGCGATCTGGGGAACAAGCCGGGCGAAAGCCCGCCGGTGGACTTCGAAGTCAACACCGAACCGCCGGTGGTCACGCTGTCCAAACCCGCCAGCCGCTCCAAGAACCGCTCGCCGGCGTTCTCAGGCACCGCCAGCGAAAACACGCTCGTGACGGTCGATGTGTACAACGCGGCCGACGAACTGGTCGCCACCGCCTCGGGGACCGCCTCCGGCGGCAGCTGGACCGCGGGCAGCCTCAGCAAGCAGCTGGCCACCGGCAAACACGTGTACACGGCGATCGCCACCGAGAAGAGCGCCATC
>Ga0182012_10000349_pt1 | contig 52417 bp, 39 predicted proteins | sample 612S2SmetaG_FD_120486 | JGI IMG/M metagenome (GOLD analysis project Ga0182012, IMG submission 120486) | Permafrost microbial communities from Stordalen Mire, Sweden - 612S2S metaG | ecosystem: Environmental > Terrestrial > Soil > Wetlands > Permafrost | place: Sweden: Stordalen | collected... | reverse complement strand
GTCTTCCGTTGACGGATCGTGAACGGGAAAAGTCTTACCTGACTCACTCGCAACCCAGTCCCCACCAATCAACATATCGTACGTTTTAATATCCGTACTAACTCCACCCGCCATAACTCCTCCACCAACTCTAATATCGTGTGGGGACGGCGACCCGCCCGTCCAGCCAAACTCTGCACCTTGCGAGGCATTCACGCTGGACTGCCAACCGAAAACCAAAACCCACCTACACAGGCTTCACTCCCAGCTGCGGCACCTTCAGCCTTCCATACACAAAAAAGAAGAACGCCGCCAACACCAGGAAGAACAGTGTGAACCCAAACATCTTCGCCTCGTATCGCCAGACCGAAGTAATCTGCTTCGCCGGAAAAAACGCCAGCACGATCCCCAGCGCCGTAGTCACCAGGCCGCAAAACCCGGCGCCGATCAGCGTACTGCGGCCATATCGCGCACCTGCGAGATCTCCCGTAAAACCAAACTTCAGCAACGCCGCAAACACATAGAGGAACGGCACCAATTGCAGCACCACGGCCAGCGACAGCATCGTCTGGAATGCTTCCTGCACCCCACCCGACGCATAGAAATTGATGACGATCAACACCAGCGATACCACGGCCTGCACAATTAACGCCGCATACGGAGTCCTATATTTCGGATGCACCTTGCCCAGCCACGCCGGCATATACGAGTCCAACCCCGCAACAAACGGAATCCGCGCCGATCCGCCCATCCATGCCGACCCAATCCCGGCAATCGACAAACTCAACATCAATGCAAACGGAGTAATGACCCAAGCCACGCCGACTTTTCCGGCCATGTGGCTCACCGCCTGCACGATCCCCTGTAAGACACTAATTTCATTCTTACCCACCGCCACTAACAACGTCAGTGTCGCTCCTATATAAAGCAATCCAGAAAGGACGCCGCCCCACGCCACAGCGCCCGGCAAGGTCTTTTGTGGATCCCGAATCTCGTCGCCCATCACCGACGCTAACTCAAGCCCCACCAACCCAAAGCAAATTACGCCAAACGAATTGAGAACAAATCGCGGGTCCGCCGGAATTTTAAAATCCGCACCCGTCACCGTCGTGCCAAACCGCGACCATACCGTGATTCCAAGTCCAATCAAAACCGCCGCCGCCACAAACGTTCCGATCGCACCAAGATTATTCAGCCACTTCCCGACGCCCAGCCCCACGATATTGACCACCGTCAGCAGCACAAGCAGTCCCAGCGATGCCGCCATGGCAAAGTTTTTGTTATCTGCCAGCCCCGCATGTCCCGGACCCATCGCAAACACAGTGACTCCCACGAAATACAACATCACTGTCGGAACATACAGCATGTTATTCGTCCAGTAACACCAGCCCGAGAGAAATCCGTGAAAATCTCCAAACACTTCCTTCGCCCAGAGATACACTCCGCCCTCGCCTGGATAGCGATGTGCCAGCTCGATCACCGCAATGCCCTGCGGAAAGAAAAACAGTAGCAGCGAGATGATCCATAGCCAGACGGTTACCCCCCCATTCGCGGCGATGCTCGGGACAACATTGAGGTTGAATACGGCCACCACAAATAGCAGCACTAGATCGAAGCGTCCCAGGACGCGCTTCAAGTCAGGCTCATTGGATTCGATATTCGACATGGATAATATTGGAGACGGCATTGGGTGATCGGCCCTAGTTTGGACAGATCACCCGACGCCAGACGACTCGAGGGGTCTAGTGTGCTGCCATCGCTCCCAATCGTTCATGCTGGGCAGTAGCCAGTGACTCGGCGATATCGGCGAACGCCGCAAGATGCTGATCGATATCCGCATCAGTATGCTGCACCGAAATCGTCCACTGTTCGTCCCACCAGTAGGGTTGGCACATCACACCGCGATTAACCATGCCAAACCAATAATGCCGCCATAAGTCGACATCAATTGCGAGCCAGTCTCGGTAATTCTTAATTTCTTTCGGATATAACATCAGCGCGCCGTTCGCTCCCGCGCTCGCAATGTAGCCTTGCAAGCCCGACTTAGCCACGGTTCGTCGATAACCGTCGACCAACCTATCGCTCAGCTTCCCAATCTTGGTGTAATTCTCTCGGGTCAGCACTTCGCGGAAAGTCGCGATTCCTGCCGCCATCGAAATGGGATTCGTATTGTAAGTCCCACCATGAAACACCTTATGGTCTGCAATTAGCTGCATCACTCGCTTATGCGCACCAAATGCCGCCAGCGGAAACCCACCGCCAATCGACTTAGCGAGGCAAATCATGTCCGGAGCAACGCCAAAATACTCCGACGCCCCGCCCCATGAAAGTTTCGCCCCGGTCTTCACTTCATCAAAGATCAGCAGCGCCCCATACTTGTCGCAAAGCTCGCGCAGCCCTTCGAGGAATCCTTTTTCCGGCATGCACAATCCGACATTCATCATGATCGGCTCCAGAATAATTGCCGCCACTTCATTCGGATTCTCCTTGAACCGCCGCTCCACCGTCTCCAGATCGTTAAAAGTAGAAATCAGAACGTTGCCGATACTCGCCTTCGGCACACCCGCGCCACCCGAGACCGGCTTCGGATTCTTGATATCTCCAAAATCATCCGCCGGAGGATGCGGCTTCACGCTCACCAGCGCCGCATCGTGCAGTCCGTGATACCCGCCCTCGAACTTTATAATCTTGTCGCGCCCGGTCGCCGCGCGCGCCAGACGGATCGTATGCATCGTCGCTTCCGTCCCGCTGTTTCCGAAACGACACATCTCCACCGGGAAGCGGGTGCAAATCTCTTCCGCCAGCTCCCACTCCATGTTGTGCGGCATTCCATAGGCGGTTCCCTTGTGCAACCGCCCTTCCACCGCCTTGATTACCGCGGGATGCGAATGCCCCGCCATCAGCGTGCCAAAACAAAGGTTGTGATCCAGATATTCGTTACCGTCTAGATCGAGAAACTTGCTGCCCGAAGCTTCCGAAACAAAAATCGGATATGGATCATAAGCGCGGTAATTGCTGGCCACGCCCAACGGCAGCCGCTTCAAATTCTTCTTATGCGCTTCGGCGGACTTCGGAGTACGGCGCTCGAACGTATCGAGCTCTTTTTGCAGTGCGGGGTACATCGTGATCTCCAGTGATGGCTCAAGCCAGATCTGCGGTTGAAGATCGGCTATTAGATTAGATCCGAACGGCCGAAACCGATCGGGGGTCGTACACAACTATTCTAGCCCATCTATCTTCGTCTGAGACTAGAAGTAATACTTCAAGGCAAACTGCGCCAAACGTGGATCCTTCACTTGAGTGACTTGTCCAAATTGAGAGCCGTCCGTGCTGTTCCCATCCGGATTGTAAAACTGCGTATGGTTAAACACGTTGAATATCTCGCCTCGGAATTCGAAGTGAGTATGTTCAGAAACCGGAATGTTTTTAATGACCGAAACATCCGTCTCGCTGATCCCCGGCCCGCAACAGATCGTACGTGGAGCTGTTCCCACCCTGCCGAACACATTGTTTTCGGTAAAGATCGAACTGTTATTGAAGTAGTAATTACCGTTGCTTTGCGGTCTCTGCCAGGTAAACGGCGCAATCTGATCTGGTTCACCCGGATATTCAAAGTCCGCGCTATTCATCAGCTCATTATCGCTCGATGACGTAATGCGGATCGGAAATCCCGTCTGATAAGTCGTGATCCCCGAAACCGCCCATCCATCGAGAAGTTTCCCCTTCGCGCCGTTAAATTTTCGCGCGGGAATATCCCAGTAATAACTCACAACAAAACGGTTGCGCGCGTCGAACAGCGACGGGGCATAATTCCTAGCTCCCGGTAGCGGATCTAAAATTCCTTCAAAACTCGAAGCCTCATCGATCGACTTACTCCAGGTATAGGCGGCCGTAAATTGCAATCCTCGTGCGAATCGCTTCTCCAACGACACCTGCAATGAGTTATAAGCCGAGCTCGCGATCGTGTCCTGGGCGAAGATACTGGTAAATACCGGTATGCCGCTGACCGGACAGCCGATACCGGTCATTGGATCGCACTGTGGCGACGAATACGGGCGCAAGCCAACGAGCGTAACGCCATTAGGCCCAACTGTTGTTCCCGCGGGGATCACCGAATGGTTTTGCGCGTACGGCAAATGCAAATCAACAGGCAGGACAGTACCCGGCGAGATGAAGAAGGAGCTGTCCTCGCCAAACTGGGCACACGTGCCTGAGCCAAGGATACTGTTGAGATCAAGGCACGTCTGCGGATTGGAATAATTAATATCGTGAGTCGCCAGTAACCGATGCCCCTGAGAGCCCACATAACCCACTTCCAGCTTCATATCTCGAGCTAGCTCACGCTGAATCGTAAGATTGTATTGCGCCGAGTATTGGGTCCGCATATGTGGCTGAAAATCGCCAAATAGATCAATCGGTTCGAATGTAGCCCAATCCTGCGCTGTGCCACGCTTCGGGCTAATAACACCGTTAAACGGATTCAGATAGGTCGTCTGCCCGTCCTGACCCAAAAAAGGTAAATTAAATTGCGTCTCGTTCACCGTGGTGCTCCCACCAAACGGAGGCTCAGCACCGAACTGCGCCAGCACTAACTGCTCGATCGGGTTGTAGAACAGTCCCCATCCAGCTCGAATGCTGGTCTTCCCCGAAGACCCGGGACTCCATGCAATTCCAACCCTCGGAGCGAACGCCTTGTAATATGTCTGAGTCATGCCTGCTGGAACGCCAGGGTCGCCGGGAACCACCAAACCAACTGCGTCCTCCGAACTACAATCCGTGTTCGGGCCGCCGCAAGGATAGACGGTAGACATCTGGCCAGGCCGGAAAGTCTCGACGTGCTGCGCCTTATCCGCCAACGGCGTATTCAACTCCCACCGCAATCCATAATTTAAGGTAAGGTTCGGCCGAATCTTCCAACTATCCTGCCCATACAGATAGAGTCCTGTGTTGCGGACGTACTCGACTTGTGCTGAGCCCTCATTGAACGAGTCCGGCAACCCCAGCAAGTAATTGGGATACAGGTCTTGACTGCCATCTTGATTAAAAGCCGCCGGGTCGTTGGGTCCACCTCCGTAATAGTCGAAAGTTCCGTTCACGTTGTAATAGTAAAACTGGTTGAATTGCTGCCGGCGAACATCGGCGCCGAATTTCATCGTATGGTTGCCCAAAATCTTAGTGAGACTATCTGACCATTGGAACGAGTTTCCTGTCTGCGGTAGTTCGCCCTCCGAGTCATTCCCGATGGCAAATCCACCCGAAACACTAATGAAAGGAAGTCCCTCGCGGCCTGCATTCAAGAAGGGATGGATGCCGTAGAGGCTGCCATTTGGATCGGTCGAACCGTCCCCATAGAAACAAGGCACGGGGGCGGTCAACCAGGATGGCGCCGGCGGGCAAGAATTCTGCACCAATGACGTGCTCGCTGGATGCTGGAACGTCTCTTGGCCCTCACGATTGTAATTAAAGCGGAACTCATTCACCGTACTGTTGCTGATCGTCCACGTGTGCGTAATGTTCCACTGCTGAAACCGTTCTGCCAAAATACTCCCAAATCCGGGAACGTTCGCACCTGTCAGTTCGAAATTCGAAAATGGCTGATGCGTGGTGTCATCGTTGAAATAGTAATAAATACTCAGATTCTGCTTGTCGTTCAGGCGATGGTCGACCTTGACCGTAAACTGGTCCCCGCGTATCGGTTCGGTAGGAACCGTGCTGATCAGCGAACCGCCATTCGGCGCGTTGGGAATGAATTGCAACAGGTCGACTGCGGTCGGGTCCAAACAAGATAGCGGAATCTGGTTGCCTGGGAAAACAGCAGGAAGGGGATTGCCCTGCGGAACGAGAGAATAAGGCGCTCCATCCTGAATCAGGCCACCGCCAATGTTATATGTATCGGCCTGGCAGTTCGTGCGGCTCGACAGAAGCGCAGAATTAGTGAGCACTCCAGTAAGAGGCGTGTTGGAAAAATCGGAGACGATCGTGCCGTTCACCAGATTTGTAGGAGACGGCCGTTCGAGACTCGTCGGCACCGTCACCGCCGGAGATTGCAACCCTTGCCGAATCCGCCGCCCCTCATACGAGGCAAAGAAGAACGTCCGGTCCTTCTTAATAGGACCGCCAAACGTCCCGCCGAACTGATTTTGGTTAAACTGCGGTTTGTCGCAAGAAAGTCCTTCCGCCGCCGTCAAACAATAATTATTGGCATTTAGCGCCTTGTTGCGAAAGAACTCATACAGATTTCCGTGCCAGTCGTTCGTTCCCGACTTCGTAACCACGTTAATAACGGAGCCGGAGTTGCGCCCATATTCCGCATCGAACGTATTCGTGAGAACTCGAAATTCCTCGATACTGTCCGGCGAAGGCTGAACTGTAGGAAGATTGGCAAAAAGATCGTTGGCATCTCCTCCATTGACACTAAAATTGTTCGACCGCCCTCGTCCGCCATTCACCGAAACTGCGCCCGAGTTGTCGCTTCCATAAACCAGCGTGTTGCTCGAACCGACCGTCGACATCACCCCCGGCTGCAATTGCAAAAGCTGATAAGTATCGCGCGAGTTGAGCGGCAGGTTGGAAACCTGCTTCGCGTCCATCACCGCACCCAGTTGCGTGCTGGTCGTATCGACGAGCGGCGCCTCTGACGTCACTTCCACTGTCTCTTTTGTCGCGCCGATCTGCAGCACCGAGTTAACGGTCACAATCTGGTTCAGGTCGACATTCACTCCGCGTTGCAGGTTCTTCTTGAAGCCGCTCAGATCAAATTCCAGACGGTACGTTCCGACCGGCACCTGCGGAAATCCGTAGTCCCCGCCGCTGTTCGTCACACTTTCATTGCTTACCCCCGTAGCCTCGTTCGTCAGCGTGACCTTCACCCCCGCCAGCACTGCGCCACTCGAATCGGCGACGCGCCCCAGAATGCGTCCGCCGGTGCCTTGGCTGAACGCGAACACAGAGCACATCACGCATAGGCTCAGCACCACGAGCCAGCTAAATAACCGGGAGAGTTTCGACATCGGCATGGAACATTTCCTCCAAATCTCGGGGGCTATTTGTTGGTTCCGATTGCTCTTGCGGACAATTCAAACCTTGCTATAATCGCGCAAGGTTAGAGACTTCGCCGCCCTCTGTCAAGCAGAAAAAGTACCGACAAAACGTGCACGCGGAGAAGCGCATTCCCCAGCGCGACTATCAGGCACATTCAACCATCATGACGAGAGACGCACAGGCCTATCTCAAAATCGGCGACGTGGCCAAGCAGGTAGGAATTTCTTCGTCGGCGATTCGCGCCTGGGAAAAGCTCGGCCTCACGCGCCCGCAACGTACCAAGAGCCGCTACCGTCTCTACGCCGACGAAGATGTGCGTTTGCTGAAAAAAGCGCGTTATTTGCGCAAAGTCCGCGGACTCAACGCAGCTGCCATCGTGCAGATGCTCAAGCGCGATGGCTCGATCAAACCTCTTGCGAGCGACGGCGCAGCCTCGATCGGATCCCGCCTCCGTCGCCTGCGCACGAAACGCGGCGTTGGCCTCGCCGAGGTTGCAGCAGCGGCCGGAATCTCCGTCGGTTTTCTCAGCGCCCTCGAGCGTTCCCAGATGAGCGCCTCTGTCGGCACACTGCGCAGGCTAGCACGCTACTACCGCACCAACATCCTTGATTTTTTCGATGCAACGGAATCGAATACCCGATTGGTCCGTCCCAAGAAACGAAAAGTTCTTGAGGCCGGCCCGGGCGTGCGGATGGAACTGCTCGCCTGGGGCAATAAAGTAATGGAGCCGCACCTCTTTCGCATTAAGCCGAACTCCGGCAGTGGCGAATCCTATGCCCACGAAGGCGAAGAATTTCTTTTCGTCTTGCGCGGAGGACTCAAGATCGCCCTTGACGGTGAGGAGTACCATCTGAAACGCGGCGACAGTTTCTATTTTGAAAGCGCCACACCGCATCGCTGGAGAAATCCCGGCCGCAGCGAGACTTGGCTATTATGGGTCAACACGCCACCAACTTTCTAAGCAGTGATGGTGATGGAACGCCGGCGTCTTCGCCCGGCCTTCCCTCAATCGGGAGAAAAACTGTGGGGAGAACTACGATGTTCCGCAAACTCACCGCCGCCTCGTCCCTCGCGCTACTCCTCGTTCTGTCTCTTTCTTGCGCCCGGAAAACTCCCACCCTCAATCTCCTCGTCTGGGAAGGCTATGCCGACCCCTCCTATGTGAAAGCCTTCGAAGATCAGAATCACTGCGAAGTGTCCGCTTCCTACATGGGCTCCAGCGATGAGTTGGTAGCGAAACTCCGCGGAGGCAGCGCCGGCAACTACGACGTCATCTCGCCCTCCAGCGATGTGGCGACAATGATCGCTACCTCCGGACTCGCTGCCCCTCTCGATCTCGCGAAACTTCCCAGTTACGGCCAACTCTCTCCGCAACTCACTTCCCTCTCGCTCGTCCGCGTAAAAGGCGATGCCTTCGGTGTCCCGTTCATGTGGGGACCCGACCCTATGATCTACGACACCTCGGCATTTCCCCAGCCTCCGGAGAGCTGGAACGTCCTGTGGGATCCGAAACTCCAAGGAAAAGCTTCCGTCTGGGACGACCTCTCGACCGTCTACATGGCCGCGCAAATCCTCGGCTACGACAAACCCGATCCAGGTCATCTTTATAACCTCAGCGACCAGGAGTTAGACGCCGTCAAAAAGAAGTTGATCGAGTTAAAGCCCAACATCCGCAAAATGTGGTCCACCGGCGGCGAACTTACGAATCTTTTCCAGAACCACGAAGTCGTTATCGCCATGGGATGGCCCCTGATGACGAACCAACTTCGTAAAAGTAATTTTCCCGTCGGCGAGACCATCCCCAAAGAAAACACGACCGGCTGGATCGATCACCTTATGATTACCGCTGGCAGCGAAAACAAGGATCTCGCCTACAAATTCCTTGAGTTCATGATTCAGGCACAGACCCAGAAGCAAGTCACCGACGTCACGGGATACACTCCCGCAAATCCGCACGCAGCCCAATACATGACGCCCGAACAAGTAAAGAACTTGCATCTCGACGACGTCGACAATTACCAGAAACGCCTTTACTTCTGGCAAAACGTTCCGCGCCGCGCCAAGTACAACGAAATTTGGAATGAGGTCAAAGCCTCTCAGTAACAAGCCGATGTGAAAAATGTTCATGTGGTAGCGGGCATTTGCCCACGAGCGTAAGCAGCGTAGACAACAGCCATGCCAATAACGACTGCACCATCTATGCCCGGCACTCCGCCCGCAACGACAACGCTTCTTTCGATCCGCTCTGTCGCCAAACACTTCGGCAAGAACATTGTCCTCCGCGATATCTCCCTCGAAATCGCCGAAGGCGAATTCCTCACCATCCTCGGCGAGAGCGGCTCCGGCAAGACGACTCTCCTCCGCATCCTCGCCGGATTCGAACAGTCCACCTCCGGAGAAGTCTGGATGTCCAACGAGCGCCTCGATACACAGCCGCCCTATCGCCGCCGCGTCAACACGGTCTTCCAGCACTACGCGTTGTTCCCGCACATGACCGTCGAACAAAACGTCGGCTACGGATTGCAAATCGCCAAGCGTCCCGCCGTCGAGATCGCAACTCGTGTTGCCGAGGCTCTCGACAAAGTCAAAATGTCCGCCTACGCCAAATCCAAGCCCTCGAAAATCAGCGGAGGACAGCAGCAGCGCATCGCTCTCGCCCGCGCGCTCGTAAATCGCCCGCGTCTGCTCCTCCTTGACGAGCCGCTTTCCGCTCTCGACGCCAATCTCCGCCGCCAGATGCAGGTCGAACTCAAAGCCCTGCAGCGCGAAGTCGGCATCACCTTCATCTTTGTTACGCACGATCAGGAGGAAGCGATGGTCATGTCCGATCGCATCGCCCTTCTCCGCTCGGGAGAACTCGAGCAAGTCGCCAGCCCTCGCGAAATTTACAATCGCCCCGCAACCTCCTACACCGCTCAATTCATCGGACACACCAATCTGCTCCACGCCGACGTTCTTAACGGTTCTGCCATGTGCGACCGGCTCGCGTGGCCCAGCTCCCTGCCAGATGGCGCGGCCCTTTTCTCGCTTCGTCCCGAATGCATTCGCCTCGCGAAGGTCGTTCCGCCAGCCCTCGCCACTGCCAAAGCCGCACCCAGCGTCCGTTTTCGCGCCAAGCTTCGCGACCAGGCTTTCCATGGAGCCACTGAGCTTCTGCACGTCGAAACGGAAGGTGGGCTCGTCCTCACCATCCGCACAGCCAGCCGCGACGTTCCCGCCGGACCGTTGGAGTTCGAATTCGCCCCCTCGGACGCCGTCCCCGTCCGCCCCACCAGTCTTGGCTCGACCTCAACCTCCGCCTCAAGCCCCGCCTCCGCCGAGTCTTCCGCCGAGGTCCGCGCCTGATGTTCTCCCGCGCCTATCGCACCGTCATCACCGTCCCGCCGCTCCTCTGGGTCGCCGTGTTCCTGCTCGTCCCGTACTTGCTCATGTTCTGCTATAGCTTCTGGTCCGTCTCCGATACCGGAGCCATTGTCCACTCCTGGAACCTCGCCAACTATCACGATCTCATGACCAAGCCCGTCTACTGGCAGACTCTACTCCGTTCCATGTGGATCGCCGCCCGCGTCACCTTCTTCTCCTTATTATTAGGCTATCCGCTCGCCTACTTTCTCTCCTTCCACGCGGGCAAGAAGAAAGACCTCTACTACCAGTTAGTCATCATTCCGCTTTGGGTGAGTTACTTAGTCCGCGCTTATGCATGGAAGACCATCCTCGGCAGCGACGGCGTCCTCAACACGCTTCTGCAATATGTCCATCTAACCAAACATCCGTTGGATTTCTTACTCTACAGTCCTTTCGCCGTCGTACTTACCCTCACTCATATCTACACGCCCTTCACCTTCCTGCCTATCTATGCGTCTCTCGAACACGTTCCACGAAACCTGGTCGAAGCTTCACACGACCTGGGAGCTCCTCCTGCGCAAACCTTCCGTCGCGTCATCTTCCCACTTTCCATTCCGGGAGTCCTCGCCGGCGCCACCTTCGCCTTCGTCCTCAGCCTCGGCGACTTTCTCGCCCCGCTGCTCCTCGGAGGCCCCAGCGGCATTATGATCTCGAACATTGTCGTCAGCCTGTTCGGAGCCGCCTACAACTGGCCTCTCGGCGCCGCCATTTCTCTCTGCATGCTGGCACTGGTTCTATCTTTATTGGTTTTCTCCGAACGCCTGGAAAAGAAGTGGAGCTTCCAGTGACTCGCTCCCCTCGCCTCCTCACCCTCCACGCGCTCCTCGTCTTCGCCTTCCTCTATCTGCCCATCGTCATCCTCATCCTCTATTCCTTCAACGGACAAGGCGTCGGAGGCTTTCCGCCTCACGACCTCACGCTCAACTGGTATCGCATCCTCTTCAACGACGCTCCCATCTGGGATTCCGTCCTCAACAGCCTGCTCGTCGCAGCTGCTGCTATGGTCATCGCCCTCGCCTTCGGAATCCCCGCGGCCCTCGCCCTCGACCGCGCGGAATTCCCCGGCAAAGCTCTCTTTCGTCGCCTCGTACTTCTCCCGCTCATCCTTCCCGGAATCATCACCGGACTCTCGCTCCTTATGCTCTTCCGCATCGTTGAAGTCAAACTCAGTCTCGTTACGATCATTCTCGGACATGGGACGGCGCTCATCTCGGTCGCGACCACCGAAGTATTCGCGGGACTCCAGAAGCTCAACCGCGCTCAAGAAGAAGCTTCGCTCGATCTTGGAGCGACCTACTGGCAAACCTTCTGGCGCATCACTGTTCCTAACCTCAAGCTTTCGATCATCGGAGCGGCGCTCCTCATCTTCACTCTCTCCATGGACGAAATCGCGGTCAGCTTTTTCCTCATCGGACGCGACAACACATTGCCGCTCGAAATCTGGGGACGCCTCCGGCGAGGCATCACCCCAGAAATCAACGCCATCTCGACCATCATTTTTCTGTTTTCGCTGATCGGGATCGTCTTCTGGTATCGCCTGCGAACGCGCGCGGAAGGAACTCCCGAAATCGGAGCGGAATTGGTGACGACGTCGTAATTGAGCCGTTTGGTTGCCGGTTCAGACCGGTTGTCGGTTCAGGCCCTGGATCGGCGCCTTTGCCGCTGCTGGCAGGCTTGGATGGTTCCGGGCCGCAATTTATCGGGGAACGATGTCGGAGTGGCCGCTCCGACAGAGGATGGAGCAGGGGTCTGTGATCGAAGTACATCAATTTGGTGATGAAAAATCGGAAGCGGGAAGCGTCGAAAAGGCGAGGAAATCGGGTTCGTACGCCCAAACCGCATGCACTTTCTTGCGAACTTTCTTCGACCGTCGTCCTCGTGTCCTGTCGGTGCGGCTATCAAGAAACCGATGTGAGGATGCGGAAATTGCCGCGTATTCTGCGCGATATCAATTAGCTGAGAATTGGCTGACGATAAGGACAATTAGTGTTCGCGAGTAGAGTCGAGAACAGGCGCAGTAACTGTAATCTCCCGGTGGATATTCGACGTGGCTTTCGCCGCGCCACCTCAGTCCGGTTTGGCTTGGTTCTGTTTCCTGTTCCCACTCATCGAACCGGACTGGCAGTTTTCCCGCATCCGGCTCTCGGAAAAGACTCACGCTTTCGCCCACGGAAGGTTCGCGGTCCGATGTGGTAACTGGACCAAGCCATACACAGAGTGCAGAGACGCTTCCGGAAAGCGTTTGTATGCCGGTCGCGGCTCTTTGTGTTTGTCGCATAACCACCGACGCAGCCTCCGGCGGGCGTGTAAGTCGACCGCACTGTAGGCTTTGCTGACTGGCCCCAGACAGAAATGGTTGGCCCACGGCGCACTGTTACGTCAATGATGCCTTCTGTAGCAGTACAATGTCCGGATCATCCTTTCAGGGAGAGAAAACTCAATGACGCACCACATTGCAAAACAGGTTCACGACAAGTTCAAGATCTTTAGCGGCGAACTGGCAGCCGACGGCTCCATTGGCAAGCTAGCCGACGAGGTAGCCGCGTTCGTGAACAAGTCCAAGATTGCTGCGAAAAGCATTGGCGTTGCGTATCTGGAGCCCAGCCAACGTCTCGTCGTAACGCTTGGCTACCGCGATGAAGAGGAACCCTATGCGATCAAGCTGCACTGCATTTCATTGGGCAAGGTTGACGTGAAGGGGGGCGAGTTCCACGCGCTTGAAACAGCCATGGCGAAGGCTACTAGTAAACATCGGAACATCATCTGCCACGAACTCTATGTGAAGGGTGGGCAGGACTTCACGATGGTACTCATGACTCACGAAGCGTCTTGAGACAAGGAAGTAAAAAGTTGCCGCCGAACGCCGCGAAAGGGAGCAGATGGCCAGGTACGTATTGACTGCAATCCATGGTGCGAGAGGCGTCACATTCGGCTGCCCAAAGTGTCAGGTTCCCGGTGTTACTGCAGCGGGAGGAACGGACGACGGTGAAGTACGTCATTTACTCATCTGCCCCGTTTGCCGGACCACTCTGAGCGAATGGCGGACGCGGGAAGATCGAGAGCGGGAGCTTTCCGCTCTAGCAGAAAAACTGGCGCGGTCACTGCAAGGATCCTCGCACGCATCAAGGGAAACGACGGCGCACCAGAATTACATGAGTACGGTGGGGCGTTTCTGGCGGTTGGTTACGTCCGCTTTCTTCAAACATGGACGCCAACCTCAGTCGGAAGTCGATTACTGAAATCAGGGCGGTTCATGCTGACTTCTGCGCTAAGGGCGCAGAAATAATGGAGATTACGACGACTTCGCCTGGTTTGCCGATCGCTTTGCACTCGTTTTCGCTACGCGCTTGTAGGAAGAGGCGTGTTTGGCTTTTGCGTGGTGCTGGACCGCGGCAGGAGGAGCCGGCTGAACTTCCCTATGAACTGGAGTCGTGTTTGGCGCCCACGGATCATACCAAGTCGGATCGACCTCCTGCTGGCCAAAGGCCGCGAGGGAAAAAGTGGTCACCATCGCTCCCGTCAGCACCGCAATCCAAGCGAACCGTTTGCAAGATCCGAAATTGTTTTTGCTGTTCATAAACTCACCTCGGTCGTCGGTCGATCCCGATTCCCCTGCATTAAGCGGAAGGAAATCATGGATGTGATCTTGTACCTGCTGCCCGGAATCGTCCATGGAGAGAGTCTGAAGTTCTTATGAAGCGGTCTGAAGATTTGACCGGAACGGTTGTGAGCTTTGAATACATGCGACCCCAGCCGAATCTGACGTTTCAAAATCGAAACGTGGCACCCAGCTATTTGGGGGCGCTCTAGAAATGGAAGATCAAATCGCTCGCAGCCGTCAGTTGATTGTGATTGCGGCCGTTGTCGTAGGCTTTCTCGTCCCATGCGCGCTCGAAGCGTAGTTCTGGACGTAACTGGATTGTGGTGCCGATCCAGTGACACCAGGTGAGCGTGTTCTCCGAGTACTTCGTCGCGTAGCCGGTTCGCTGCCCTTTTTTATCGTCGAGAAAGTCGCTGCGGAACGATAGGAAATCGTGCGTCGACAATTCCTTCTGCAAGAAGTTCACGAGAGCATATTCAGGAGCAGTGCAACGCTGCTCTCCTGCTAAGCAGTAAGCTGGATTCGCGCCGAGTTCGGGCTGAATGCTGCCGCCGATTGACGGCACATCGCGCTCGTACATGTACCACGACTCGCTCGCCATGTGGATCGTCTTCGAGAACTTGTGATACCAAGTGACGTCATACTGCTGCAGATTGTTGTAGGCGTACTTCGCGTTGTTGATTCCGTTGGCGCACACATAGACGTTGTCGTTGACGGACTTCGTCGTGTAACTCAGGCACATGGTTCCCGAAGGCTTTGTGTCTGACGTCCAAGGCGCAACGTCGTGTCCTACGGTGATTCCGAGTTGCACCAGCCATTGATCGTTCAGTTTGACGGTTGCCAGCAATCCTGTGTCGGTAAAAGGATCGATCGCGTAGAGCAGGGAGTGACTGAAGATGTAGTTGTTCGGCGCGAGCTGCGCCTCAATGCCAGGAACTGAGATGAAGCGTCCAAGGCGAAGATTCAGTCCCTGCGCAACTTGCGGAACATAGATGTCGAGATACTCTAGCGTCGGATCGAATCCATATTGCCGATGGTCGTTCAGCAACTGGCTCGCTCCGTAACCTTTCGCGGTGGTGTAGCGGTAATCGGTTCCGTAGAGTGCGGTCAAGTGATATCCCCAATCGACGTGATCTTGCTGGACAGAGTCGGGCAAGCGTTCGGCGTAGAGGACAAACTGGTTCAGCTCAAAGTGGTTGGAATAGACGTCGTTTGCTTCAGGCGCATTGCTGTTCGAAGAGGTACTGAAGTTCAGCGTCGGATCGAGCCATCCGTAGAGTTTGGTGCGACTCTTAGCGCCGTTGAGCGCGATCATCAATGGATAGCTGTTGCTGTCGGGCTCTCCAATCACAGAGGAACCGCCGTAAGACCAGTCGGAGTTAGGGAACGGCGGAGAATCGAGCGGCGAAGGAAGTCCGCGACGCGCCGGAGCTGGCGAACTTGCTGGCGTCGTCGTGGTTGTCGTTGCGGGAAACCAGTCCTGCCGGTAATAGCCGGCGAGCCGCGCGAAGAAACCGCCAGGATTTGACGAAGTTGACGCAGGAGAATCTGGAAGTGGGCTCGCTGTTGGTTGGGCTGTCGCGAAGATGCACGAGACGCTGCACGAGAAGAGCAGCAAGCTGATCAGGCGAGGAACGAAGCGCCCACTGGAGCGGGAGTTATCTCTTCGAGGCATGAATTAGGGCACCAATTGAGTCTATAAGGTTCAGTTGGGTTCCATCTCGAAGGTTACAGATCGATCCGTCAATCGTCACTGGTGCGTTTGGACGGCTGAAACCGGCCTGACATAGTAAAGTAGTAGGTAAGCCCCAATTTGCAGTCCTGAGGAGTGTTTCGATCTGAACCCAAGCATTCGCAACATCGCTATTATCGCCCACGTCGACCACGGCAAGACCACGCTGGTTGACGCCATGCTTCGCCAAAGCGGCACCTTTCGCGACAACGAGACGGTCGCGGAACGCGTCATGGACTCGAACGACCTGGAACGCGAGCGCGGAATCACGATTCTCGCCAAGAACACCGCCGTGTTTTACGCCGGCACGAAGATCAATATCGTCGACACGCCGGGTCACTCCGACTTCGGCGGCGAAGTCGAGCGCGCCCTCAAGATGGTCGACGGCGTTATGCTGCTGGTGGATGCGAGCGAAGGCCCGCTGCCGCAGACGCGCTACGTGCTGAGCAAGGCGCTCGAGGCAAATCTCAAGCCGATTCTGGTTATCAATAAGATCGACCGTCCGGATGCGCGTCCGCAGGAGGTGCTGAACGAAGTCTATGACTTGTTCATCGATCTGGACGCGAAGGAAGACCAGCTCGATTTCCCCGTGCTCTATACCAATGCTAAGGCGGGAACTGCGGCGGTGCATCAGGGAGCGCATGGTGAAGACTTGCGGCCGCTGTTTGAGTCGATTGTCGATACGATTCCGGCTCCGCAGGGAGATGCGGATGGACCGTTGCAGATTCTGGTCGCCAACCTCGATTACAGCGACTACCTTGGCCGCCTTGCCATTGCCCGAGTCTTTTCCGGGACGATGAAGACGGGCGAAGACGTGGCCATCGCGAAGCGGGACGGGACTTTTCACAAGACGAAGATCACCAAGTTGTTTAGTTTTTCCGGTCTGAAGCGTACCGACATCACGAGTACGTCGCTCGGCGACATCATTGCCGTGGCGGGCGTCGAAGGCATCACCATAGGCGAGACGATAACCAGCGCCGATAATCCCACACCACTGCCGCCAATTGTGATCGACGAACCGACGATTGGGATGCTCTTCACGATCAACACTTCTCCGTTTTGCGGACGGGAAGGCAGCCTCGTGACCTCGCGTAATCTGCGGGAAAGACTGGACAAGGAGTTGCTGACCAACGTCTCGCTGCGCATGGAAGAAACGGGGAGCACGGATTCGTTCAAGGTTCTGGGACGCGGCGAATTGCAACTGTCGATTCTGATTGAGATGATGCGCCGCGAGGGATACGAACTGATGGTCGGCAAGCCTGAGATCGTCACGAAGCACATCGATGGCAAGCTTATGGAGCCGGTCGAGCACCTGACCGTAGATATTCCGGAGGAATTTGTGGGCGTCGTCATGGAGCATGTCGGCTCGCGCAAGGGCGAAGTCGCTAACATGCACAATCATGGCTATGGACGCGTGCGCGTAGAGTTCCGTGTTCCCAGCCGCGGCCTGATCGGACTACGCAGCACGCTGCTTACGGACACAAGAGGGACGATTGTCATGAACGCTCTCTTCGCGGGATACATCGAGTGGCAGGGAGACATTCCGCATCGTCCTACCGGCGCGCTGATTGCGGACCGCGATGGAAGTACAACCTCGCATGCTCTCTACAATCTGCAGGAGCGTGGAGTACTCTTCGTCGGGCCTGGGGTCGACGTCTACGAAGGCATGGTCGTTGGCGAGAACGCAAAAGATACGGACCTCGACGTCAACGTGGTGCGCGAGAAGAAGCTGACCAACATGCGCGCATCGACTTCCGATGTAGCGATTCGATTGGTGCCTTACAAGAACCTGAACCTGGAACAGGCGATCGAATTCATCGCGGAAGACGAGTATGTCGAGGTAACGCCGAAGTCGCTCCGGCTACGGAAGAAGATTCTGCAATCGAACAAACGCAAGCGGGGATCGATGGCGACGGTTGAGGGCTAGAATGGGTAGTCGCTGGTCGATAGTCGCTCGCGGGTGCGTTTTGCTATCGAGCAACGGCTGCTTGGCCCATTGAGGCGATCGCACCTACGTTGTACACTTGCAATGCGCGCCCGTAGCTCAGCTGGATAGAGCGATTGCCTCCGGAGCAATAGGTCGGGAGTTCGAATCTCTCCGGGCGCACCAGTTTTCTTTCCTGAAGTTCAACTAACCAAGATCAGGCTCAAATGTTTACGGACCGCCGGGCGAAAGGCTCGGCGGTCCACAAGTATCTTTGCTGCGCCATTCTTCTTGCAACGATCTTCTTTGCAACAAATCAGTGTTTGCAACAAATCAGTGCGCGCTGAGCAGCAGTACGGTTTCGGTGGTGACTTTGCCGCGCTGGATGGTGATACGCACCTTTCCGGTTTTGTCGGAGAGTTCCGCGGCGAGTTCCATCGGAGTACGAACCGCCTTGCCATCGACAGCTTTGATCAGGTCGCCGGCATGCAGAGAGGCCATCTCGCCGACGCTGCCCGGGTCGATCGACAGAATCAACGCTCCGTCGAACTCCTGAGGAGCGGCGACGATGCCCAGAGGACGGACAGGCATTCCGCGACTCGGGGTGGGGGCCGGTGCAGCAGCTGGCGGTGCAGACTTACGCGATGCCTTGGGCGCAGGCGCCTCAGCCGGTTGTCCTTCGGGGTAAGTCTTGTGCCAGGGGCGAATCCAAGAGCGATGGCCTCCCGACTCGGATTCTTCTTTGGGGGCCTTGGGCTCGGGCGGGGCGAAATTGCCGCCGACGCGAAATGCGATGCCACCGCCAACGCGGTAGCTTCCCTGGTTGGAAGAACCCTGCTCTTTCAGGTGATCGGTATAAATGTAGTCGAAGGGACCGAATTGCACGCCAATGTGGCGAAAGAGCCAGTAGACACCGCCGCCGCCCGCAGCGGCCGAGATCGAGGTATCCATAACGGTCGTGCCGTTAAAGCCGAAAAGCGTGGCATTATCACGCCCGACCAAGCCGTGGGCGAAGAAGGTCAGACGGTGCGTCCGATCGCCATAAGTGAATCGCGGTCCAAACATGTAAGAGAAGTCCTTACAGGTGAAACCGGACTGGCCGGCGCAATCGCTGACTTGATGGCCGCCGAAGTCCATTTCCGCGGCGAGATGGTGAAACAGACCGACGGAGGCGGATGCATCCCAACCATTGAGCTGGAGCTGTTCGTAGGGCGTTGAGCCGCTGGCTGGCTGATCAAATTTGAAGTAGGAATAACCAGCGGATACGTCGATGGGAGGTAGCTTTTGAGCGGCGATGAAGCCAGAAAAAAGAGCAAGGAGTAAAAAAGTGGCCAGGGAGAAGCGTACAAGTTCTTTCATGTTCCTAAATAAGCCTCCAGCAAATTCGACGAACGGTCGCACTTGCTTTATGTCCAGAAAAATCGTGGAATTGCGGTGGTCGCCATTATAGCTGCCGGGGGGTAGAAAGGAAAACGACGGCCAGGCTCGAATCGTGCGTATTGGCTTTGAGCGGAAAACGGTCGAAAGCTGGCCAACGGCACTGGTTTGCCTGGAAACCGTACTAAAAGAAACATGCCTCGACCAGTTGCTTATCGGACACTGGCTGATCGCAGGCGCCGGGCGGTGGCTCGTTCACGGGCGGCGTCGGTTTTGCGCGCAAGCTGGTCATAGGCATCGGCCAGAAAGATGTGGGGTTCGGGCGCTTGCGGTTGCAAGGCTGCCGCCTTTTGCAGTCTTTTCAGCGCGGCTTCCGATTGCTGGGAAAGCAGCAAGATTTGGCCTTCCAGAAGCAACGCGCCATAGTGCTCGGGGTCGGATTCCAACACGACTTCACATTCGGTCACGGCCTCGCGCGTGCGACCGGTTTTGGCATAGGCATTTGCCAACAGGACGCGGGCTTCATTCTCATGAGGGGACTTGGCGATGAAGGTTTCGAGTTCGGGCGCGGCGCCTGCAGGATCTCCCGAGGCTAACAAGGCGACGGCCAGTTGCAGGTGCTCCTTCATCCAATCGGGGCGCATCTCGGCAGCTTTGCGTAGCACGGGGACGGCTTTCTTGTATTCCTGCAAAGACATGTAGCATTGGCCGAGCTGGCGATAGGCGACCGATGTGTCGGGAGCTTCGACAATTAGTTTTTCGAGCAAGGTGATCGCTTCGCGGTATCGCAGGTTGCTTTCGAGCAGGTCGACTCGGTGCAGGGTGTTCATGATGCCGATTTTGTCTTTCGGGTCCGCTCCAGCGTCTTTCGATGCAGCCGTGCCACCGCTGCCGGGCGCGAAGTAACCGAGCGCGGAGAGTTTCTCTTCCATCGAAGGATCCAGATTCGCCTTCGGCGCCTCCCGGGAATTGCTCGTCTTCAGGCGGAAAACGCTCAGCTGGCCGGCCAGGGTATCAGCAACCGCTGCGGCGGTGGGAGCGAGGTTGTGACCGGCGTTCGGATCGAGGGACTGGTCGTAGAGTTCGCGGCGCGGGGCCTGCACGAAGAGATACTTTCCGGTTCGCCACGAACGGAGCGGGCTCCAGCGAAAAGAGTTGTAGGGATAATCGGTTTCGGCATACATCGGGCGTTCTTTTCCAGCGGAGTCGCCAGGATTGGAAGATGCTTCAGCATCTGGCGAGCCGGCGGCGGATCGGATCGCGGAAAGCTGAGATTCGCCTTGAACCTGGGGCGGAATCTCGATTCCCACAGCTTCCAGAATCGTCGGCAGGACATCGACGAGGCCGACGCGGGAGTCAATGCGATTGGCAACGGAGCTCGGCGCCGAAGCTTCCCTTGAAGGTTGACCCGGAGTTGCCTTGGAAGCGGTCGAACTCACCCGCGGCAATTTGATCAGGAGCGGGACGTGGATGGTTTCATCGTAGAGGAAAGCGCCGTGGGTATCTTCTCCGTGATCGCCAAGCGCTTCGCCATGGTCGGACATCACGGCGATCAGCGAGTTGTCGAAGAGGCCGCGAGCGCGAAGTTGGGTCAGCAACTTTCCTACGACGGAATCGGCATAGGCGATCTCGCCGTCGTAGGGGGACGCTTTGTAGTGGGTCTTGTACGGTTCGGGAGGATCGTAGGGGTCGTGCGGATCGTACAGGTGGATCCAGATGAAAAATGGAGCGCGCGTTTGATCCGGCGATGGGTCTCTTGATGGGTTAACCCGCAATTGATGAGGCAGAGAGGAATGAGACGGCGATTGCTGAGACAGCCATGCCAGGGCATGGGCGACGACCACGCTGCCGCGACGTTCGGTAGTCGAGTAGCGATCGGAGCCGGGAGGGCCCTGGTGGAATCCGGCGTCGTAGGTGTCGAATCCTCGATCAAAACCGGGAGCGGTGTGCATTTCAGGATCGAGGACCATAGCGCCGACGAAGGCCGCAGTTCGATATCCGTGCGAGCGCAGGATGTCGGGCGCGTAAGGGAGATCGGCGGCGAGACGCACGCCGAAGTCGTTCACCTGATGGAACTGGGGATACGTTCCGGTGAGGATGGTGGCGTGGGAGGGCGCGGTCAGCGGAACCTGCGAGTAGGCGCGGGTGAAAACGGTTGACTGGCGGGCCAGGGCATCGAGATTTGGGGTTAGACCGCGCTTGGAACCGAGGAAGCCCATGCGATCGGCACGCGTCGTATCGATGGTGATGAGAACGACGTTGGGTGGGGCGTCGGGTTTGTTGGCCGCATCGGAAGGCGCGGCAACAACGGTCGACAACAAGCTGACGGCACAAGCGAACGGGCGGAACAGACTGGCCAGGAATCGGGGCGAAGACAGGTTGGCGATTTTATCAGTCATGCAATGAAGGTCATGCAAGGTCGGTCATACGATATCGATCGCCGTGGGCTGCGACGCCTCATCGGATTCCCAGCAAAGATTCGCACGATTTCCTTACTGCGTGGGATCGGGCGCGAGGGGTGCGGGTGCGGACTGCAGGCGCTGCACTTCTTCCCGCTCGTGATCTGCGTCGGCATCTCGTCCCAGCTTGGTATAGGCGTCGGCCAGGGCGACATGAGGCTCGGGTGACTTCGGCCGCAGGCTGGCCGCTTTCTGCAGGCTGGGAACGGCGGACTTGGCATCTCCGCTACGCAAGAGGACGCGGCCGAGAATCAGGTTCGTTCCGTATTGTTCGGGCGCCACTGCGAGCACCTTGTGACATTCCTGAATCGCCTGTGTCAGATCGTTCAGGCGCGAGTAACTCATGGCGAGCAGCATGTGCGCTTCCCAAAAACCTGGGTCTTTGACGGCGAGAGTCTTGTAAGCGGCGACCGCGCCCTGGTAATCCTTGGAACGGAGCAATGCATTGCCGAGATTGAAATATCCATCGGGACGATCGGGGCTGAGCTCGACGACCTTGCGGAAGGGCGGCACAGCCTCAGAGGGATTGTTGAGAATCAACTCGGACATTCCCAGTTTCGTGTAGAGCATCGCCATGCCGGGCTCTTTGGCGATGATCTGCTTGAGCAAGGGAATGGCTTCTTCGAAGCGCCAGTCTTCGAGAAGAAAGTTAGCCTGGCTGACCATGTTGCCAATCTGAATTTTGTCTTTGGGATCAGCACCGGTGATTTGATCGCCGTGAGAGGAGGACAGACCACTGCCGGCGCCCATGTATCCGAGCGCAACCAACTTTGCCGCAGCCTCGGGATCAGCGGTCTGTTTGGGCGCTTCTCCACGGCTGCTGGTCTTTTCGCGGAAATCATCGAGACGACTTTGCAGCGTATCGGCGACGGCTTTGGAGGCGGGCGCCAAATCATTCTCTTCTTTCGGGTCGGCTGTCTGGTCATAGAGTTCGCGACGCGGCGCCTCGACGAATAAATATTTTCCGGTACGCAGCGAGCGCAGAGAACTCCACCCGAAGGCGCTGCGGCCGTAATCGGTTTCGGCGTAGAGAGGACGGTCGGCGGGCGGAGTCGTGCCCAGCAGTGGCGAGCCTTGCACTTCTTTCGGGATGGCGACTCCTACGGTTTGCAGGAGGGTGGGAAGAACGTCGACGAGGCCGACGAACTTGTCGACGCGCTCACCGGCAGAATTTTCAGCGGGCAGTTTGAACAGAAGCGGGACGTGGATGGTCTCGTCGTAGAGAAAGAATCCGTGGGTGTCTTCGCCGTGAGCGCCGAGGGATTCGCCGTGGTCGGCCATGAGGGCGATCATGGAGTTGTGATAGAGTCCGCGATTGCGCAACTCGTTGAGCAGCTTGCCGACGCAGGAATCTACGTAGGCGATTTCGCCGTCGTAGGGCGTTGCCGCGTACTTCGTTTTGTAAGGTTCGGGGGGATCGTAGGGTTCGTGCGCATCGTAGAGATGGACCCAGATGAAAAATGGCCCCTGGGGATTTTGCTTCAACCATGCCAAGGCATGCTCGACGACCACGGCTCCGCGACGCTCGACGGATTGGTAACGGTCTTCTCCGCGCGCGGACATGTGAAAATCAGCGTCGTAGGTGTCAAAGCCGCGGTTGAAACCGACGGCCAGGTCAACCGAGGGATCGAGAACGATGGCGCCCACAAAGGCGGCGGTCTTGTATCCACGGGCCTTCAGGATGGCGGGTGCAAATGGCAAGTCCTTGCTCAGTGGCAGTTGAAAATCGCTGATCCGATGAAACTGGGGGTAGGTACCGGTGAGGATGGTGGCGTGCGACGGAGCGGTGAGCGGAGCCTGCGAATACGCGTGAGTGAAAACGACGGAATCGTGGGCCAGCGCGTCGAGGTTCGGCGTGAGACCGCGTTGCGATCCGAGGAAGCCCATGCGGTCGGCTCGGGTGGTATCGATGGTGATTAAGACAATGTTGGGAGAATCTGACTGGGGGAGAATGGCACTCGAAGGTGGGACTGAGGCGGGAACATTTTGTCCAACCAGCGCGGTGGCCAGGAGCCACGAAGCGAACACAAAGCCACGAATCGCGGAGAAACAAGAAGACATAAGGGATAATGACGAGTTTACCACTCGGGGATGTGCTGACCTTGGCCTAAGACAAGCGCAGTCAATTCTCCGGATTGACCCCAGCGGGGGCGGCGGCTTGGGGCTTGGATCTTGGAGCAGGCACCTTTCTCATCGGTCCCTGAACGGGAGCCTGGCACGACTTGGGATGAAAAAACAGCGTGCGATCCTGCGGTCCCACGACCACATTCGAATAACGAATGGTTTTGTTGTGCCCGTTCGAATGGACGCTCTCGATTTTGATGGGAAATCCCTTAAGGTCCTCTGCTTCCCACAACTTCAGCTTTAGAGGTTTCTGCAGATCGGGGCCGGTGATGGTGACATCCTCGACCTGGCAGAGATGCCCGTCAACCGTCTCTTTTCCGCGCGCGACGGTTTCGGCTTTGTAGCCGGGCCGCGCCATTGCCGCCCATGGCGCGGAACGCTGATATACGTGATTATCGACCGCACATCCGTCGTCCCAGACGTGGATGGTGTTCTGTTTCTCCAAATCGGTAAGGTAATAGCCGACTCCTTCCGAACCCTCGACGCGCATCATTTTGTTGGAGCGATAAATGTGCAACTCGGTCGGATCGTCGAGGACAAAGCTACCCTTCATGATCGCGGAGAAATTGGTGAAAGCGTCCAGCGGATACCCGCTCTTGGCGGGCCCTGACGAAGTCTGGTCCGCGGGCTTCTGCTCTGCTGGTTGATTGACATTTTTTTGATCGGGCTCCTGCCCAGCAGAACCTGGCTCTTGCGGTTGCTGCGCGAGAAGCAACGCGGAAAACAAACAGGCAAGCGCAATCGCCGACGTGAAGCGTAACATTCCATTTTCTCCAAGGTTTTGAGTGTTGGCTTGCAGAATACAGAAAAAAAGCCACGCTGTGAACCAGCGTGGCTTTTCTAGAGGAAAAACTAAGTTACCGCTTGGTCGCTTTGGCAGCCTTCACGCTGGCGAGCGAAGCCTTGCCGATGGACGGGCCACCGGTGGCCTTCTTGCCATTTTTGCCGGGGATCGAGAGCGTCAGGAGGCCTTCGTTGGAGCCGAGGATGTAGCCATCATAGCCGGCCAGACCGATCCAGCCCTGCTTCGGGTGCTTTCCGGTGCCAGCCTTCAGTTCGGAGATCACGAACCAGATGAGCTGGGTGTCGTAGCCGTAGAGCGAGTCATAGAGGTCATCGGCAAATGCAACTGCCGAGCCGGTCTGTCCCAAGCCTTCGGCCTTCGGAACGCTCGTCTTTGCGCCAACGGTCGGAGCATCGACTACTCCACCGCAAGCAGCGGTGAGGTTGTCCACACCGGCGGCCAGATAGCCGTCATAGGTGAAGGATTCGTAGTTGCAATAGAGTTCGGAACCGTTATAGTTCTCGAACCCGAAAGTGTAGGAGCCAGCCTGCGCGAACGCAGCCGAGCAGCCCAGCGCGAGAACAGCGATTACCAACAAGCTTTTCAGTTTCAAAGGAATTCCTCCTGGAAGTTTGGTTCAAGTTTTGAAGGTTGCACAACCCGAGCTCAATGCCGCCCTACGTTGGGGAAGTGTAGTGACTAGCACTGACTTCGAGAGCTTAGCGCATTCTGAAACTATGTCAAGTCAATTAGGGGAACGTTTCAAAAAAACTTAAAAAAAAAATCCAAAAGATAAAAACTTTGCGCTCTTAAAGCAAAACATCGGTAGTAGCGTGGAAGATATTTTCCCAGACCTCGACGAAAACAGCGCCAGCAGCGGCGTTTTAGCGTTGGAAAATCCCGGCAGATACGGGACGCGAAGGCGATCCGAGTGTGAAAAATTATCGAGAAATTTTGGAACGCGCTCAGAAAATAACGCGGACGCCGAATTCCATTTGCCGTGGAGCTCCACTGGCGAAGGTGCCGGAGCCGGGGAGAACGCGGTCGAGACGGGACGAGCAGAGGGTGCTGGAGGAGCCGCAATATCCGGCGGAGCTGGCGTTATTCAGAGAGCTCCCGGGCGCGCCGTTGAGAATGCCGCTGAGTTGGTTGCCGGGGCCTCCGAAATTGGCCCAGTTGAAAACATTGAACAAGGAAAAATTCGGCTCGACGCTGAACCGTTCGCCGGCCTGGAACGGGCGGCTCAGGTGAAGATCCATGGTTTTGAGCCAAGTCTGTTCGGCATAATGCCCGGGCAAAGCCTGGCCCGGCGCGGACTGAATGAGCGGCGAATACGCGCCCAAAGAAACCAGCTGTTGACCGGTGAACAAGCCGCTGTTGACGAGGGCGGTGCCAGCGGGAGTGAGTTTTCCCGCGAAGTTGGTGTTGTAATAATCGATCGCTTTGGTCAGCTTTGTGGTGTTGTACTTGCCAGTGCTTCCGAGATATCCGGGTAAGAGGTCGCCGACAGTGCCGTCGCCGGTGAGGTCGCTGCGAAAAATTTCTCCCGCGACGCCGCCACCGTCCTGCTGAGGGAGATAGGCGCTGAGAGGAAGAGGCGAACCCAAATGCGCCGTGAGCGAAAACCGGACGCCGTGCGAGAGCTGGGCCGTGGGAGTGAAGGTAAATTGATGGGTGCGGTCGAGACCCGCAACTCCGAAATGACCGAGGTGCGGGCGATTGTAATCTTCGGCAACGTTGAGGATGGAGTAGTCTCCGCCGCTGCCGTCGGGCTCGGCAATGTTGCTGCGATAGCGGGAGAAGGCGTAGGCGACGGCGATGTCGAGACGTCCGACGCGTTTTGACGGGTTGGCGACACTGGTGTTGTAAGAGAGATGGATGCCCTGGTAGAGGGAGCGGCCGCTGGGAAAGTACATGATGTTCGATCCGACGAGCGGATTGATGCCACCGAATGAGGCTTGCGGCTTGCCCAAGACAGAACAGGGGAAGGGTCCACAGAAGGCGTTGGAAGAATCGAGGCCGTTGCGCGCGAAATCGGTGATGGTCGCTCCCGGCACAGTGCTCAGGTAGCAGTTGACGGACGCTTGGGAAGCGCCGGGTCCGGGGCCGGCTCCGGCGAAGGTTGCTTGCGGACATCCGTGCGGGACGACGGTCGCATTGATCGCGCTTAGCTCAGAGGCGAAAGTGTTGAGGAGCGGATTGGGATTGTCTCCATCGGTGAGGAAGCCGGCATCGCCTACGTGATTGGTGTCAATGCCGAGCGGAAACTGGGTGCCGATCTCACGAATGTAGTCGGCGGAGAACATGCCGTGCTCGCCAAGCTGGTGCTGAATTCCCGCGGACATGTGGACGATGCGGGGAGTTTTGAAGTTGGGAGCAAGCAAGCCTCCGAAATTTGCCACGCTGTTAGTGAGCGAATAAATGTTGGGAGAGCCGGCGGAGAGAGCGGACTGGGCGGCGAGAAATTGCGATTGCAGATCCTGGATCGCGCTGGAAACGGTGCCGAGCGGGGCTCCGCAGATCTGCGTGGCAATGTCGAGCCCGTCGACGGAGCTTACGACATTCCCGTTGGGAAACAAGACCGAGCCGGTCGGGCAGAGCGTGAGGCTGCGGTTGTATTGTCCGTTGGACAAACGGTTGATGCGGTCCTGATAGGTATTTTGCAGCAGGAAATTGTCGTAGAACAATCCACCACTGGCGCGGATGACGGTCTTGCCGTTGTGTCCAGGATCCCACGCGATGCCGGCTTGCGGCGCGTAATTCCAGTTCGGTTGACTAATACTCTCGCCGAGATTCTGGTGATCGTTCAGCAAATTATTCGGAATCAGGCCAAATTGATCGAGAATCAGGCCACTGGTACAGATTGGAGTCGTCACGATCGTGGTGTTGATTGCGGAACACGGGGCTGCTGACAGGTCGCTGTCGGTGCGTCCGCTGTCGCGAACGTAATTCACGCCTACGCTGACGTTCAGGTTCGGTAACACATTGAAGGTGTCGCCGATGTACCCCTCAAAGCGCGTGTCGGCGTGTCCTCCGGTGGAGTGGTTAAAGCCGGAGTTCTCGCTGAAACCTCCAAGGCCGTTGAAGATTGTGATCGTGCCGACGGGATAGTTCAGGGCATTTTCAGCGCCCCCGGCGAGCGTGGGATCGCCGTTGATAGCGTTGATTACATCGAGTCCATTGGAACTGGTGACAGAGGGGCCGTCATTTCCGGGAGCGTAGTAATCTCCCTGAGTGATGCGATGAATCGCGCCGCCGAAGCGGATCGTGTGATAGACCTTGTAGACCGTGCTGCTGTCGTAACGTCCGAAAAGATCGCGCTGAACGGTCTGACGCGGTCCGGCGGTGGTGGGCCCCATGGCGAAGGACCCGAGTTGGACGTGAAAGGGTGCGCCTGGGTCGATCAGCGAGGCATTCAATGCCGGAGTGATGGCATCGACCATTTTCATATAGCCGAAGCGCGCGCTTTGGACGAATCTACCGTGGTTCCAATCGAGTCCAAAAGCGGCAGCGGGAACGTTAATCTGATTGCGAGAATTGGAAAGGGTGCCAGACGGGGCGATTTCGTTGGCGTTGTCGTAGGTCAAGCGGACAAAGCCCTTCATATCGTCGCTGAAGTTGTAATCCAGACGGGCGCTGAGCATGTTCTCGCGAAAATAGGCGCTCTGAGCGCTGGTTGTGTTGGCGGCCGGGTACGCCAGGTCGACGGGGAGAATTCCGTCTTGCTTGGTGCGCTCCGCGCCGACAAAAAGAAAAGCCTTCTCTTTGATGACTGCGCCGCCGGCACCGAATCCATACTGCTGGCGGCTGTAATGGGAATCGCCGGCAGGAAATCCCGCGAGTCCGACGGAACCGTCTCTTAGATTGCCAAAAAGATTGCCGTGCCAATTATCTCCACCGACTCGCGTGGTAAACCTGACGGCTCCGGTGGCGTTGAGCGACTGAAATAATTCCGGCGTGGCGCGTGAGACGATAGCTTCGCGGACGACCTCGGCGGGCAGGTTCAGTTCAGCCGCTCCCTTGGTTTCATCCATGACTTCGACTTCGTCCATGTCGTAGTGGGTGGTTCGCCCCAGCTGGCTATTGATGGAAAGCGATTGGAAGCCGCTCTTGCCGGGACCGTAAACGAGGCCATCTACAGCTTGCACGCCGGGGTCAAGCTTGCCGGGATTGAGATAGTTGCGTCCGTCGATGGGCAGCACGTCAGGCGCGTCGCCGCTGAAGGTGCTGTAGAGATGAAGCGGGCCGGGATTAATCCACTCCAGTTTGAAGTCAACGGTGGTCGCAGCGCCCAGAACGACGGTTGCGTTCAAGTCGACGGGCAGCATGTCTTTGCCTTCGACGCGAACCACGTAGACGCCAGCGGGCACGCCTTCAGTGACGTAGGTTCCGTCCTTGCCGGTGCGGGTCACGCCGCGAGTGTCGGCGGCAGATGAACTGTAGATGACACGCGCATTTTCGACTGGGGCTCCGACGTCATCTCGAACCGTGCCTTGGATTGTGCCAGCGGCCGGATTTTCGGAGCTCAAATCCTGCGCAGCCGAGGAAATGGTAAACGCGCCGAACGTGAACGCGATGCAGAGCAGGAGGAGCGACAGTGAAATGGGCAGAGACCGGCGAAAAACAGATCGAACCTGTAAGCCACAGCAATCAAACAAAGCAGACTCTCCTGGGAGCAGACCTGAAGTAGAACCTGAAGCGATTCCGCGTCTAAGGGTCTTGGTTTCCGCTGAACTGGTTTTTACACTGAAATCGAATAGAACAGTCTACTAGATGCGGTGACTTAGCCGGGGCGATGTATGCGTTTTTTAGGTCAATCGAGACCAGATCCCGTCACGGTTGAGGCGCGAACGGAGCTCGACGCTGCGCGCTCGGATCCGCCGGTGGTTGAGACCGGCACGCACTCTTGTGCGAGAAATTGAAATACCTAGAAACTTCCGCGATGCGTGTAGTATCCGGCGCGGTAATGCGACTGATAGGGGCCTCCCGCGGGAGCATTCGTCAGGTCGACTTTGAGCTGGCGAAAATCCGAATCGGAATATCGTTGGGACGGGTAATAGGCCAGTAAATACTGGGTGCGCAGTTCGTCGCTGATCTTTTGAAAGGCCGCGTCCAGCTGAGCCGCCGAGGTGGCGTAGTAATACTTGCCGCCGGTGTCAGAGGAGATTTGAATCAAAGCGTGCTCTCCTCCGGTATCGCGCCCTGCACTGGCCTCGATGGGAACGATGATGATGCTGTAGATAATGGCTTCGGCCTCCTGGGCCGCACGCAACGCCTCTTTGTAGTTCACTTGGCTCATGGTGTCGCCGCCGTCGGTGATGACGACCATCACTTTTCTTCCCTGACGACGGCTTAGAGCCTGCGAGCCGAGGTAAACGGCGTCGTACAAAGCCGTCGCGGAACCGTTATGCACACGATCGATACCGGCATCAATTTTCTTCAGGTCGGAAGTGAAGGGAACCATCTGGCTTACTTCTTCGCTGAACTTGTAAACGGCCAGCCCATCCTCGGGGCGAACGATCGTGTGAGCAAATTTGCGCGCCGAGGCGAGTTCAAGGGGAAGATCTTTTCTCGTACTCAGGCTGGTATCGACGGCCAAGACGATGGAGAGCGGGAGGGCCGACTCTTTGCTGAAAAACGAGATCTTTTGATCTTTCCCATCTTCCTTCAGAAGAAAGTTTTCTTTCTGTAAATTCGCTACTGGAGTGCCATTGGCATCGGTCACGGTTACAAAGACGTTCACAAGCTTAACGTCGACCTTGAGCGTGGTTTCGGGCTCTTCGGCTGCCAACGGGACGATCGCAGCAAGAAGAAGGGCGCACATCCATGCGCAAATCGTGAACCGCGGCCAACGCTGAGCGCACAACCTGCCGAAGTGACGGCGGACGGCACGAAGATTGCGGGACGTAGCTCGCACTTTATCCGCACCTTTCATTGGGATTTAATGATTATGATGCAGAGTTGCCGGAGGTTGTGGCTCCCGGCCGGTGAAATTCTTGAGGAAACGACTCTCCATCGGCCCACACAGCCCCATCTTCGAAATGCTCTTTCTTCCAGATCGGGACCGTTTTCTTAAGCGAGTCGATGAGCCACCGGCAAGCGTCGAACGCGGCCCCGCGGTGGGCGGAGGCCACAACAATGAGCACGCTGGTTTCGCTGAGTTCCAGCCGTCCGAGGCGATGGACAATTGAAACGGCGCGCACGGCGAAGCGTTCCCGTGCCTGCGATGCCAAGGTCTCCATCTGCTTGAGCGCCATGGCTTCATAAGCTTCGTATTCGAGAAAAAGGGTTCGGCGCCCACGGGTGTTGTTGCGAACAATGCCATCAAAAATCACTGTGGCACCGTCCTCGGGCTTTTTCAGTCGGGAAATGATGGCCTGCGGATCGATCGGCTCACGGACGATTTGGATGAAGCCAGGAACCTCGCCCGAGAGCTCCGCGCCGCCAGGGGACCCGCCGCTGACCGGGGGCAAGAATCCAACTTCGTCGGCGTCGCGCAGCGGGTGATCGGCCGACTGGTACTCGCGATTTACCGAGATTGCGAGTGAGGGGAGCATCTCTTCGAATCGCGAGTTGTGGCGCGAGTAATAAAGAAGAACGTCGCGCACGACCGCGCCCTCGGGCAGATCAAGGGTTTCGGCAGTGCGTCCGGCAACGTCTTTCATCATTCCGAAGAAAAGCACGCCAATCTTCATACAAACTTCCAACTCGCGCGAGTGACCATGAAGCGGACAGGTGCCAGCGTTACGTTCATTTAGGCGAGAGTCAATTTTTAGCCGCCCAACCAGTGTAGCGCGCACCCACAAGGACGTGACCCTTCGACTAGAGATCGGTGGACAATCGGTTGTTTCAATTACCTCCGTAATCGTGCAATAGGTCACTTTCCCGCTTAGTCTTGAGTCCGAACTGTTCACGGGTGAAAGGAGGCTGTTATCGCTACCGTAGCAAACACCGATGCTAGCCGTAGCGCGTCCGCTCGGTCTTTTCTTCACAGCCTCAATATTCTGGTGAAGTACACACGGCTTTATGGAGTGACTCACAAGCGCACGGAGGGCCAGTTCCAAGTCGCGTGGACGGAACTTCAGCAGGCGCTTCCAAAGGGCGGCGATACAGGTTTCCTGCTCGGCGTAGCCGATAACAAACTTCTTCTTGACGGCATTCCGCTCGAAACCGGACAGGCTGAGCGCAGCTTCGCACAACTGCTGACCGCAGCTGGACTATCGAGCATCATGTTTTCGAATAAGGTCACACTGGACGACTTTACACGTCTGGTGCGCGCCTTTGCGATGGGAGGATCGAAAGCGCAGGACTTTGCCAAGCAACTAAAGGAAACGCTTGGCGATAACAAGGATTCTTCGATCCGCATTAACGAGGTCAAGTTCGTCGCGGCTGATCCGAGCACAGGCGAATATTCGATGGCGGCGCAACTCGCGGCGCAGGCTCTGGGGCCGGAATTCAAGCAGTGGCTCAACGATCCACAAAAACTCTTGCAGTTGATTGCCGCGGCCCAAGGGGCGAGTGCGGGCGGGGGCGTACCAGGCGGCGCGCCTCTGGGTAGCGTCCCGACAATCCCGATTCCCGGCGGAGTTGCGGCCGGTGAAGGCGGAACGGTGGGAACTGGCACCGGAACGTGGGCGGGGGGCGTAGTTGCACTTCAGGAAGAGGAAGTCATCCAGACGATTCGTCTGCTCACGCATTTTGGACAGGCGATGCAGGATCCCAATAGTTCGCAGGAAAATCTGGCGGCCGAACTGGTAAAGGCTCCGGAAGGCGCGAAGGTCAATCTGGCGCAGTTGCTGGAGGGCCTGGCAGCGCAGACGTTGCAGAAGAATAACAACGAAACGAACGACACGCCTCTGCTGATGAAAGCCGCCGAGAGCATGGCGATCAAGTTTGCTCTGGACCGTTATCAAAAAGGCGAAGTCAAAGTCAATGCCGTGCACGACATGATGGAACACATGAGCCGGCAGATGGACACCCTGCGCCAGATTTTGCGCGTTCAGGAAGATAAGATGTCGAAGGCGGGGATTCTGGTCGAGTCGCACGCTGACATTCTCGATCGCATGTTCTGGGCCGAGATTCCGGAGGCCGGCAAGAAGAGTGTTCTGCTGTCGAGCGAAGCGGCCTGCGTGCCGCCGCGGAACATTCGCCAATTTGTGGAGATCCTTTTTGAGCGGGACGATAACGAGATCGCGGCCAAAATTCTCTCGAACTATTGCAATGGGGTGGATGCCAAAGACCCGGAACCGCGGCGCAAGACCGCAACCGGTCTGGCGCAACTCGCCGACCTTTTTGCGAACGCGCCCGACGAAATCATGCCGAATGCTCTAGCGATTATCGGGGAGCGGCTCGCCAACGAAAACGACAGTGAAATTCAAAGCCTGCTCGCAGCGGCTTTCGCCCGCTTTGGGCAAGAGGCGTGCACTCGAAGAAAGTTCAAGGCCATGGCGGAGCTTTGCCTATCGCTTGAACGCGTATCGAGACAGCGGCCGGCTCTGGTGCAAGATCTGCGATCGCGCGTGGGCATCGAAAACCGGCTGCCGGAGATGATCGAGGAGGCAATCAACGCCGATCAAATTCCTGAAGATCTGATCAACGTGCTGCAGCAGCTTCCCAGAATTTCGGTCGAACATCTGGCGGAGCGCTTTTTCCGGGCACAGAAGCGCGTGGAGTGCGACCGCATTATTGAACTTGTCGACGAGCTTGGGCAACCTGCGATCGACGACTTGCGCGACATGCTGCGGACGGGACAACCTCGTCAAGCGGCCTCTGCGGTTGGGCTGCTAAGCCGCCTTTCTGTGGCTACGCTGTTGGAGCTCTTGCCTACGCGCATGGGCGAATTCAACCGGTTTTATCAGGATGTGATCGTCCGGCAGATTGCTTATGGGGCGGCTCCCGACCGCGGACGCACGTTGGTCGAACTTCTCGAACTATTGGACTCGCTGATTCTGCCCGAAACCATTGATGAGATCGGAATGAGCCAGGATCGCAGCGCCAGTTCGAGTCTGATTGCGTTGGCGACGTCCGGTGAAGCGCAAAACCGGCCGGCGTTCGTGCAACTCAAAGCTGTGGAGTCTCTGGGCCGTCTGCGCGAGACCGAGGCGGTTTCGGTATTGCGCGCGATCGTGGAAGAGAAGAAGCTTTTTGGATACAGCCAGCACCGTGAGTTGCGAATTGCCGCTATACAAGCGTTGTCGAAAATCGATCCTCGCTACGGGACGCAGGCTCTCACGGACAGCGGGCTTGAGGCGGCCGAACTCGCGATTGCACCGCTTGATTCCGGGGCCGGATGCCCTTGGGTACGCCAGCGCCGGTACGAACGGATTATACTGGCGCGCACTTTGTCGGCAACGCTTTCCAGTTCTTGGGGAAAGTCGAACATTGTAATGCGCGAAATGAGCCTTGGCGGCGGCATGGGGACGCGAAGCGACAATCTACGAGTCGGCTCGGAGGCCCACGTTGAGATTTCGCTGGGCGTAAAGAAAATCCGTGGCGAAGTCTTGCTGCGCCGCGCTCGCGTAAACGAAATCGGATTTGAGTTTGTCAGTATGGATCTCGACAGCCGCTACCGGCTGCGGCGAATCCTGGTGGAAGCGCTGCAAAAAGTTCCCGACAACCGCGCTGCAAACTGGGATGGGGAACGGAAGGTTTAGCCTCGGCTGGCGGCTGTTCAGCTTCAAAAACAAGCGGATGGAACTCTCGACTCTGTCCCCGCGATTCAAAAGAAAAGCCTCGGCTCACGCAGAGGCTTTTTCAATGACCGGTCTTAACTTTCTACTTCACTTTCAAGAAGATCATAACGAAGGTAAACAGAACCAGGGACTCGATGAAGGCTAGTCCCAGCAGCATGGCGAGCTGAATACCCGCCCGGGCAGCCGGATTGCGTCCCAAGGCTTCGCAAGCTGCTGAAGCGACCTTGCCTTGACCTTGAGCGGCCAGACCGGCAGCAATGGCGATAGCGAATCCTGCGGTAAGGGCAACCCAATTGGTTCCAGTGGCGGCGGCTTCTCCACCCTGGGCGAATGCCGGCACAGCCATCACCGACAGAATTAGCATGACGAACATCAACATCACAAATTTCCGCATTTTTTCTCCTTACAATGATTTGCGTCCAGTAGGTGGTTGACGCCGTACTCGTAGAGCCGGCGCCCTCACGCTGAAAGCAGGTGTCAGGCACCAGGTTTCAGGTTGCTGGAAATCCTCCGCGAGGAAATTTCTGAACCTGACACCTGGGACCTGAGAAGTTCTTTAATGCCCGTGCGCGGTCGCCTCTCCGAGGTAAGCAGCAGCCAACAACACAAAAATATACATTTGAATAAACGAGACCCCGATGTGCAGCACTTCAAAGGGAAGCGGGACTGCGAGCGGGATGAGCGAAAAAAATACGAGTGTGACCATTTCTCCGGCAAACATGTTGGCGAAAAGACGAACGGTCAGCGACATAATGCGCGCGACGTGGCTAAAGAGTTCGATGGGAAACATCAAAATCGGCAGAAAAATCCGCATAATGAGCGGGATTTCTTTTTCTTGCGGCCCGATAAAATGGGTCAAATATCCGATGGGTCCGTTCTCTCGCACTCCGTGATAGTGGTAGTAGAACCAAGTGAAGAGCGCGCAACCCAAGGGCACAATCGGAACAGCGGTGGGGGATTCGAGTCCCGGAACAAGGCCGATGAGATTGCAGAGCAGAATAAACAGACCGAGCACCGTCAGGTAGGAGACATATTTTGACGGATGATTCGGAATTGTATCCGCGGCCAGATCGTTAACGAACCCGTCGATTCCCTCGATGGTGTGCTGCAAACCGCCTGGCTGTTCGACGGAAAGCTTCAGGCGCACGGCGATGAAGAACAGGATCATCAGCGCGGCGACAAGCAACTCCATCGCGAAGCTGTTCGAAATGGGGGTAGTTGGGTGCGTAACCGGAATGTGCAGTGCACGGAGCAAAGCCAGAACGGTCGGGCCGAAAATATGGTTCAAGAATGCGGTAAAAGCCAGTTGTTCCATTTTATTTAGAGATGAATCGTTCCTAGATAGCAGCGGACGGAGATTGCAGATCCCTCATTCGTCCGCAGTGACAATTTTTGGCTAATTCCAAAACCAGCCGGCTATTGAAAGTGGCAGCTAATCAGCTTTTCGGAAAGCGTTGTAGCCCTCCCAGACCGCTTCCAGCATCAAGACTGCCACGGGCACCAGCAATCCCCATAAAAAGCCGTAAAACGCCAGTAAAGAACACTTGAATATAGCATAGGCAAGGGCTCCGACCAACCCGTAACGCACCAGAAAGCGCAGAACGATCCGGCTGCCTTTTTCGGAACTATTGCGCTGGACGATACGCTCGGCTAAGCCCTCGACGCCGCGCGTAAGCGATCGAAAATTTATGTAGGAGACGATGACTCCAAAGGCAAATCCGACGACACCTGGCCAGCGGTAGAACAACAAGGCGGGCACAATCAGCAGAGCGCTAATGAAGAGCATGTTGCGGAGCAACCGCGGAATTATGCGTTCGTAACTGGTCGCGGCGTCGTGCGGCAGCTCCGGGAAGTCCGCTGGCAGGGGAGTTTCAGGGTTATGGCCCGAAGGAGACTGGTCACTCATCGCTGCCTTAGCATCGCGTTCACAACCGCGATCACTTTTGATCCTTGAAGGAGTTCAAAGCCATGCGAATCATTTGCCAGAAACCCAAGATCGCTCCGATTAACAACCCGACCAGGTAGAGCCATTGCGTGTGAAGAAGATGGTCCGCTAACTTGCCGAGAAACAGGCCCAGTAGGACCGACGCCGGAATAATAAATCCGATCTCGGAGTACCGAGCAAGCGAGGCGGCAGAATTTTTCTTCGGAGGCGTTGGTGGAGGCTCCGGCATTTGTGGGAATTGTAAATCAGGCGAGGGCTCGAAGGCCGCACCCGGTAGCGCTCTAAGTCATCGCAAGTGTGACGGATTGGAGGGAACATGGGTGCGCGTCGCTACTTCACCATCATTGCCACATGCGGTGCTTGCACGATGTTCAGCGACCAGTTTACGGTGCGGATGAAGGGTTCGGGATAGATTCCGATCACGATCGTTGCCAGGGCGGTGATTCCTACGGCGAAACGCATTCCGACGCTGACGGGGAGTTTTTCCGTCTCCATCGGAGCGCGCATCAGCATCGAATTCGCGACTTTCAAGTAGTAGTAAAGTCCAAACAGGGAGTAAACGACACCGAGGCACGCCAAGACGTAGTGCTGGCTTTCGATCAGGCTGAGGAAGATGTAGTACTTTCCCAGAAACCCGGCGGCGGGCGGGATTCCGGCAAGCGAAAGCAGAAACAAGAGCATCAGGGTGGCTTCTACGGGAGCGCGCTTGTAGAGTCCCGCAAGATCGTCGATCTCGTCGCCAATCAGGTTCCGCTGCCGCAAAGACGTAATTACGGCGAAGGCACCGAGGTTCATGAAGGTGTAGACGAGCAGGTAGATCAGGATTCCCTTGAAACCATCGTAGAAAGCGGCGCCGCCGATGGGCGACGTGCCCATGGCAACGAAGGCCAGCAACATGTATCCGACGTGGGCGATCGAGGAGTAGGCGAGCAGGCGTTTGGTGTTCGTCTGCGTGAGCGCGGCGAGGTTGCCGCCGGTCATGGTGGCAACGGCGACAACAATAATCACGGGAGTGTAAACGGAGCGCAGGGGCGACAGTCCAAAGACGAGGATTCGCAGCAACATCGCCCAACCGGCGGCTTTCACCGCAACGGACATGAAACCTGTGATGCAAGTGGGCGCGCCTTCGTAAGCGTCCGGAGCCCATTGATGAAAGGGGACGGCTGCGATCTTGAAGAGCAAGCCGACCATCGTTGTAAGCAAGGCAATGATGACAACGGGATTATGTGGATTCTGCGCAGAAACACCGCGGAAAATGTCTCGTAGGTTGGTGTTTCCGGCAATTCCGTAAAAGAGGGAAAGACCGTAGGCGAAGATGCCGGAAGAAAATGCACCGAGCAGCAGATATTTCAGCGCCGCTTCGTTCGAGCGCCTGTCACGGCGTAGGAAGCCGACCAGGATGTAGGTGGAAATCGCCATCAGTTCGAGGCCAATGAAAATCAAGACGATGTCGATTCCGGCAGCCATGCACATCATGCCGACGACGGAGAGCAGCAGCAGCGCATAATATTCGCCGTGGTGCTCGTCTTCGATTTCGAGATAGCGCACAGAGGCGATGATGGTGATGCCCGCTCCGGCTAGAAACAGATACCAGAAGTAGAGAGCGAAGTGGTCGACGAGCAGAGAGTTATAGAAACCGATTGCGCCTTTCGGCGACATTGTCTGGATCTGCCAGACGCATGCGGCAGCAAATAAGACGCCGACAAATGCGCCGACGGCGTTGATCCACTTCCAGCCCTTGGGGATCATCAGGTCGATCAACAGAATGCCGAGAGCAAAGATGGTGAGCTCCACCATCGGCAACATCAACCGGTATTCGATGGGTGAGATGCCTCGCACTTATCGACTCACTTTCGGCACGATGGCGTTTGAACCGGGGGCAACTCTTGAACTTATCTCTTGGGCCGCTGGTGGAAGTATTGCCGTTCCCGCCTGGGCATTCACGGGCGCCTTTGGATTCGATTTGGAGTCCTGGATAGTCTGCACAATCTGGTTGACCGGCTGTTCGAGAATTTGGAAGAAAGGCTTCGGATAGAGTCCGATCCACAAAGCTATGATGATTAGAGGCGCGAAGGTGAGAATTTCGCGCGGAGTCAGGTCGTGCAGCTTCTCGTTTTTCGGATTTGTGACCGTACCGAAGAAGACGCGTTGATAGAGCCAGAGCAGGTAGGCCGCGGCAAGAACCACTCCGGGGGCTGCCCATGCGGCCCATTTCCAATTCGCGGTAAAGGCGCCTTGCAGGATGGTGAACTCGCCGACGAATCCGTTCAGTAGAGGCAGACCCATCGACGAGAGGAACATGATCATGGTGATCGTCGCGTAGAGCGGCATCACGTTGGAGATTCCTGCGTATTCGGAGATCTCGCGCGTGTGGCGGCGTTCATACAGGATGCCGACGATTAAGAAGAGCGCGCCAGTGGAGATGCCGTGATTGACTTGCTGCAGGACCGAACCGGTCAAACCAGCCGAGTTGAGGGCGAAGATTCCGAGCGTGCAGAAACCGAGGTGGCTGACGGACGAATAGGCCACCAGCTTCTTCATGTCCTTCTGCATCAGCGAGACGAGAGCGCCGTAGATGATGCCGACGAGGGAGAGGCCGATTACCCAGCCTTGCACTTTGGGATGCGACACAACTGAGGGGAAGAATGGGAGCGAGAAGCGGACGAAGCCGTAGGTTCCCATCTTCAGCAAGACGCCCGCCAGAATCACCGAGCCAGCCGTCGGCGCCTCGACGTGGGCGTCGGGCAGCCAGGTGTGGAAGGGAAACATCGGGACTTTGATGGCGAATCCGATAAAGAACGCGACGAACAGCCAGATCGCGGTGTTGAAGGGGATGAGCGGTGCTGTCTTATATAACTCGGGAATGCTGAAGGTGAAGACGCCCGTCAGCGCGTGGTGGTGGAAGTAGAGGAACAGGATGCCGAGAAGCATCAGCACGCTGCCGAGCAACGTGTACAGGAAGAACTTGATGGCCGCATAAAGCTTGCGCGGGCCGCCCCAGATGCCGATCAGCAGATACATAGGGACGAGCATCGCTTCCCAGAAAACGAAGAAGAGGAAGAAATCGAGCGCCATGAAGACGCCGAGCATTCCGGTCTGCAACACAAGAAACCAGACGTAATATTCTTTGACGCGAACTTCGATGGCGGTCCAGGAAGAGAGGATCGAGATCCATCCCAAGAGCGTGGTCAGCATGATCAACAGAAACGAAATGCCGTCGATGCCGAGGTTGTAACCCGCGCCAATCGAGGGGATCCAGTTGTTGGGGGTGCCTTCGAGGAATTTGAAGTGCGACGGAGTTACTTCGAAGCGCTGCGCCCAGAACATGGGGACTAAGGGCAGCGAGATGAGCAATCCGCCGAGCGAGAAGATGTTCGCGGTCCAGCGGATGGCGTCTTTGTTCTCTTTCGGTACGAACAGGAGAACAAACGCTCCGATGAGCGGCGTGAAAAGGATGATCGATAGTATGTGATTCTGCATAAGAGCTCTTAGCTTTCAGCTCTTGGCTTTGGCTTTTAGCTAAGAGCTAAGAGCCAAAAGCCAAGAACCGGTATCACTTCCACACGTAATAGAACGCAAATCCCACTAATCCGGCGACCATAACCAGCGCGTACCACTGCACCAGGCCCCATTCGAAGAGGCGTGCTGGATACGAAAGCATGCGCGCGAGTATCGCGGGACCGTTGACGCCGATGCCGTCGATGATCCACTTATCCCACCAGGTCGAAAGCGTGGAGACGGCACGGGTGGCCCAACCGACATCGTTGACTACGCCGTCGATAATTTTGGTGTCGAACCACGAGGCGGCTTCGCCCGCGCCCATGGCCCCGAAACGGATCTTGCCGATCTTGCGACGTCCGGTAAAGACGTAGTCGTAGCCCTCGTCGACGAACCATTTGTTATAGAGCAAGCGGTAGAGGGGCGGAGCTTTGACGGCGATGGGCTCGGCGTAGTCTTTGCCGGCCTTCCTGTAAGCATCGCGGGCCATTCCGAAGCCGAGGCCGGCTGCGCCCAGCGATAAAGCCATCAAAATATATTCCCACTTGTCGGTGTGCTCGACTTCTTTTTCACCCGCCGCTAATTGCGCCGACTTCCCTTCTTCCTGAAGGACAACGGCTTCACGTGCGAATACGGGTTCAAGGAATTTTTCGAAGTGCGCCGATCCGCCGAGACTGTGGGGCCAACTCAGCCATCCAGCACCGATGGAGCAGATCGCAAGTATCACGAGCGGCACGGTCATCGACTTCGGCGACTCGTGCACGTGATGCTCGGCCTCGTGGGTCATGCGCGACGGACTGTAGAAAGTGAGATACATCAGGCGGAACATATAGAACGAAGTCATCAGTGCGGTGCCGTAACCGACGAACCAGAGAATGCGGTAGGCGCCACCCTCCGAAGACCATGTTTGCCAGAGGATTTCGTCTTTGGAGAAGAATCCGGCAAAGGGAAAGATGCCTGCGATGGCGAGAGTCGCGATCAACATCGTCCAATGAGTAATTGGAATGCGCTTGCGGAGATCGCCCATGTTGCGCATATCTTGCTCGCCGCTCATAGCGTGGATCACCGAGCCGGAACCGAGGAAGAGCAGCGCTTTGAAAAATGCGTGGGTGAAAACGTGGAAGACGCCGGCGGCAAACGCGCCTACACCGAGCGCGAGGAACATGTATCCCAGTTGCGAAACGGTCGAATAGGCCAGCACGCGCTTGATGTCGTTTTGAACCAGACCAATCGAGGCGGCAAATACAGCAGTGGTCGCGCCGACGATGGCTACGACTAGCATCGCCTTCGGAGCGAGAACGAAGACGGCATTCGAGCGCGCCACCATGTAAACACCGGCCGTCACCATGGTTGCCGCGTGGATCAGGGCCGAAACCGGCGTTGGACCTTCCATCGCGTCGGGCAGCCAGACATAGAGAGGAAGCTGCGCAGACTTGCCGCAAGCCCCTACGAAAAGGAGCAGCGCGGCCGCGGTGAGAACGGGATCGCCGATGGCGAAGTGTCCACTGCGTGCGAGGGTGTTGATGTCGATGAATCGGAACGAACCCAGATACCAAACCAGGGTCAGCGAGCCGAGGATGAATCCGGCGTCACCGATGCGGTTCACGATGAACGCTTTATTGGCAGCGGTCGAAGCCGACTTGCGATGAAAATAGAAACCGATCAGCAGGTACGAACAGAGGCCAACGCCTTCCCATCCTACGAACAACAACATGTAGTTGTTTGCGAGGATGAGCGTCAGCATCGAAAACATGAACAGGTTGAGGTATCCGAAAAAGCGGTAGTAGCCGCCTTCGTGGGCCATGTATCCGGTGGAGTAGATGTGGATCAGCATGCCAACGCCGGTCACGAAGAGAAGCCAAATGGAAGAGAGCGGATCGAGAAGAAATCCGGCGTCGACGTTGATTTGGGCGAGCGTGCCGTCGCGCTTAGTGAAATTTAAGTGGCCGTCGCCCGAGCCGAGCCAAGTGTAGAGAACCTTTTGATAGGGCGTGCCGGGACCGCCGAATCCCAACTTTGGTTCGGTATAAAGGTTGTAGTCCCTAACCACTCCCAAGGCCGCGACAAACGCCAATACAACAGCGCCAACGCAGACAGCATTCACGGCGCGCTTCGAGAGACTGCGTCCGAAAAAAAACATGATCACCGCACCGAACGCTGGCAGCAGCGGGATGAGCCAGAGACGCGGAAGGAAAAAGAACATGTTGTCGGCCGCAGAATGCATAGGTTCTTCGCTTCGCTCAGAATGACAAATGCTTGGAACTAAGAATTAATAGCTGCACTCACCACTTCAATAAATCAATTTCGTCTACGTTGATCGTCTCTTTATTTCTAAAGAAAGCGATCAAGATGCCGAGGCCAACGGCGGCTTCGGCGGCGGCGTCTACGGTTACAAAAATCGCGAATAACTGCCCGTGCAGATTTCCCCACATATGGGAGAAAGCCACCAGGTTCAGGTTCACGGCGTTCAGGATCAATTCAATCGACATCAGCACAATCACCACATTGCGGCGCGTGAGCACACCAATCACTCCCAATACGAAGAGCGCGGCTGCCACAACGAGATAGTGAAGCGTAGTTATCGGAACCATATTCACGTAGAACAGTCTGACCTCGGCGGCTAAAGCCGTTTCACAACCGGCTCGTTACCGCAGCGGTGAACCGCTGCGCCACCCAAAATCAGATTTTCTTCTTCGTCATAATTACCGCCCCTAGAATCGCTACCAGTAACAACAACGAGGCGATTTCGAAGGCGAATGTGTATTGGCCAAAGGTGTATTGTCCAAACCTGTTGACTTCTCCGTAGAGCGCCTTGGCGATTTCCTGCGTATTCGACCCTTCGGATAGAGCCATGCCACGATCCGGGAATAGTGCCCTGCCCTTCACGAAGGCGGAGACAAATAATCCCATCAACGTACATGCGGCGACGAGTCCGATTGGCCAGATGCGGTTGAAGCGCCGGTCTTTGGAAGCGCGCTCAATGTTGACCAGCATGATCACGAACAGGAACAAAACCATGATTCCGCCGGCGTAGACGATGATTTGCACGCCAGCTACGAATGGGGCATACAGCATCAAGTACAGGCCCGCAACAGAAAGCAATGTTACGATCAGGGCCAGCGCGGAATGGACGGCATTTCTGCGCGTAATGACCAGAATTCCGCCAATCACTGCTAGACCGGAGAGCATATAAAAAAAGAATGGCGTCGCGACCGGGGCACCCCCGCTTAGCGCCGAATTCATCGCCGGGTTCAATATGGGGTTCATTAGAAGATCACCCCAACGATCGCAGTCACGACCAGCACACCCAGCGAAATCGGCAACATCACTTTCCATCCAATCTTCATTAGTTGATCGAAGCGGTAGCGAGGCCAGGTCGCTCGATACCAGATGAAGAGATACATGAAGACGGAAACCTTGAGCACGAACCAGTACACGTAGCCGATGCCGTCGTTGAACCTGGCGACTATGCCGGAATCGGAGCGGCCGGCGACAGCAACAACGAGAAGCAAGAGCGCGATCAGGCCAAGCAATCCGGCAAATATGGCAAGCCCGATTCGCTGAATCTTGAAGAACGACTGCGATGGCATGCGAACGGTGCCTATCAAGGCAATCGCCGCCAAACCTGCGAAAGTGAGCCCCGGGAACAGGGAGAAGATAAAGTCCCACGCCGGCGCGTGCAGCAGATTGGGGAAGGGCCGCATCCATCCGCCGAGCCACAGCGTGACCGCGATCGAGGAGACGGCAATCATCGCGGCATATTCGGCGAGCATAAAGAGCGACCAGCGCAGACCGCTGTACTCGGTGTGATATCCGGCGGTAAGTTCGGACTCGGCTTCGGCCATGTCAAAGGGAGCGCGATTCGTTTCTGCAACCATCGCGATGGCAAAGATCCCGAATGCGATAAATCCGAGCGGAAAGAATTTAAAAATGAACCAGACGCCCTGCTGCTGCTGGGCCTGGACGATTCCGATCATGCTCAGGGTGCCGGTGCCGCTCGTATTCAGGCTGGTCATCACGATCGCCGAGACCACGGCCAGTCCCATGGCGACCTCGTACGAGACCATTTGTGCGCTCGAACGGAGCGCGCCGATCAAGGGATAGTGCGAGTTCGACGCCCATCCGGCGACCACGATCCCGAGCACCCCGAGCGACGAGACGCCAAGCATAAAGAGAATGCCGATATTCATGTCGCTGACGGCTTGCGACGGCCCGAACGGGATAACGGTGTAGACGGTGAACGCGGCGAGCAATCCAATCAGCGGGGCTACCCAGAAAACAAACTGATCCGCTTCGCTCGGGATGATGTCTTCCTTAAGCATCAATTTGAGGGCGTCTGCGAAAGGTTGCAGCAATCCGTGCGGACCCACGCGCATGGGGCCGAGGCGAATCTGGAAGTGGGCGAGCGCTTTCCGCTCGATCCAGTTCATCGCAATGACGGCTACGGACACGCCGGCGAAAATGATCAACACATAAATCAGCGCCCAGAACTGGTTCCCTGCTCCGCCGGGAGTCAGCGTGCTACCGAGGTACGACATGATGAAGTTCGGCATCAGCGATCCACCTCGCCGAGCACGATGTCGAGCGTGCCAATGACAGCGATTACGTCGGCAACGAGCAAGCCTCGAACCATGATGTCTAGCGCCTGCAGGTTCACAAACGATGGCGGACGAACGCGGATGCGGTATGGTTGCGTCGAGCCGTCGCTGACGATGAAGTATCCAAGTTCGCCTTTTGGAGCCTCGATGGAGTGATAGATCTCGCCGACAGGCGGCTTGATCACCTTGGGCACTTTACCCATGATCGGACCTTCGGGAATGCCGTTGACGGCTTGCTCGATGATGAGCAACGACTGGCGCATTTCGACCATGCGAACCAGATACCGGTCGTAGGTATCGCCGTTCTCCCCGATTGGAATGTCAAAATCAAAGTCGGAATAGGCCGCGTAGGGCTGGGCTTTGCGGAGATCCCATTTGACGCCACTGGCGCGGAGTACGGGACCCGTCACGCCCAGCGCGATCGCATCGGCGGCTGAGATCACGCCGACATTCTTTGTGCGCTCGAGCCAGATGCGATTGGTGGTAAGCAAGGTTTCGTATTCGTCGATCTTCGGCGCCACGAACGTCAGGAAATTCTTTACGTCTTTTTCGAAGCCCGCATACGTCTCGTACTGGCAACCGCCGATGCGGAAGGCGTGCGTGGTGAGACGCGCTCCGCAGTACTTTTCAAAAATCTTGAGGATCTCCTCCCGGTCACGGAAGGTGTAGAAGAGCGGCGTCATTGCGCCAATGTCGAGGGCATGCGTGCCCAGCCAGAGCTGGTGGCTGGCGATGCGATTCAGTTCGGTCAGAATCACGCGAATATATTTGGCGCGCGCGGGCGCTTCGACGTTGAGCAGCTTCTCGACCGCTTCACAATATCCCAAACCGTTCGAGACGGCGGCGACATAATCCATGCGGTCGACGTAGGGATTGAACATCGTATAAGTGCGGTTCTCGGCAATTTTCTCGACTCCGCGATGGAGGTATCCGATCACGCACTCGGTGCCCAGGACTTTCTCGCCGTCGAGCTTCAAGATGACGCGCAACACTCCGTGTGTGGCCGGGTGCTGGGGGCCCATATTGATGATGAGTTCATTCGAATCGAGATAGGTCTTGTCGGGAGCGTCGAGATCGAGGTTCGACAGCTGATCGGCGCGGTCGTTCATTGTCCGCTCTCGATTCCGAGGTTGATCTGTACCCATTCCTGATCTTGCTGCAGGATGCCGTAATCCTTGCGCAATGGATGCCCCTTCCATCCGTCGGGCAGCAGAATGCGCTTCAGGTCGGGATGTCCGTCGAAGTGGATCCCGAACATGTCGTAGACTTCGCGCTCCAGCCAGTTCGCAGTCGCCCAAATCGAGACGCTCGACCCAATCGACGCGCCGTCGGCGATTTGTGTCTTCACCCGCACGCGCTCGTTGCGCGGGAAGGAATAAAGGATCCAAATCACGTCGAACTGCTTTTCGCGTTTTGGATAGTGCACCGCGGTGATATCGACGCAATAGTCGAACTCTTCTTCATCGCGCAACAAGCGCAAGAGGTTGGGAATCAGCGAGCGATCGACAGCGAAGTAGTTTTGTCCAAGATACGTTAGCGCTTCGATAGCTGAACCGTACTGGCTCTTGTATTTTTCGACCAGCGGCGAGATCCAGGGCAGAGGAACGGGGCCGGCGGGCTTAGCGGGTGGAGCGGGTTTGGCGACAGCGGCCGGTTTTGCGGGGGCGGCGGGTTTCGTATCAGCGACAGACGGAGCCCCTTCGGCGGTCTTTTCCGCCGCCGGCTTCTTTTCACCTTCCGGCGGCGGTGGTGGAGCGGGTGTTTTGACGTCCTCAGCCATGCAGGGGTCTTTCGTTTTTAACAGCGCGTTTTTAACAGCGCGTTCTTAACAGCGCGCTCTAACATCAGAACAAGTGTTCAGGAAAGGTTCACTTCTAACATCTGGTCCAATCACCGTCAATGACGGCTGTCACAGCATCCGCTCCGCTCACAGATTTTGCTATCACGGTCAAGAGCATTAATGACGCGCAGCCTGAAAGCTCTCAACCAAGTCGCGGATGCGTATCGCGTCCGCTTTGCGATGGCCGTGGCTGGTGATCGGGTCGGTGCCTCCGGTCGACTCAATGAGAATGTCAGACCACAGAACGCCCGTCGCAATCTTCACCGAAGCCACCTGCGAAATCGAGATATTCTCTTCGAGACTGCCGAACAGACGCCGCTTCACGCGGCTCACGCGTAACGGGCTCACCACGATGCGTGTCGGGAAGAAGAGATTGCCTTTCGTCCAACGGCTCGCCGAAAACACCTCATCGGAAGCAGGCGGATTGAGGCCGGTCGGGTTTACACCCATTCGAGCGCGCCTTTCATCCAGATCCACACGTAGCCTACGATTAAAATGGCGAGAAAGATCAGTATCTCGATCAGGCCGAAAACGCTGAGAGCCTTGAATTTCACCGCCCAGGGAAAGAGGAAGACCGTCTCCACGTCAAAGACGACGAAGAGAATGGCGATGAGGTAAAAGCGAACTGTGTATCGTCCGCGGGCGCTGTCGTAGGGATCGATGCCGCACTCGTAGGGCATCAATTTCACGCGGTTGGGCCTCTGCGTGCGGATAATTCGCGCCACCAGCAGCGTGATCGGGATCAGAATACCCACGACTGCCAGAAACAGGAAAATGGGAACGTAGTTTTGCGGCATGATTCCTCGGAACAGTCGCAACCTTGTGTGAAACCGAATAGTACCGCCGAAGGGGTCGCGCTTCAAGGTCGTGTGAACAAAGATGGCGTGACCGCCGACACAGACAGCCGGACGGCATTTCGCTTACGTGGCCGACTCAGAAGCGATCCGATCGGGAAAAATGAAGGTCTTGCGAGCTAGAGCGGAGGCGAGGGTATGCTTACGATAGTAGTGCTCGAGCAGGCTGGGTCGCCAAACTAGCAAGTCTTGATTTTGTTGGGCAAACTGTTCCCATGTTTGAACGCTCTCCGCGCGGGCCATGCGCTCTCGAATTAGAAACAGATAGGCCCATGTGATCGTTTCGTGATAGCGGTCTGCCTTTCCCTGGGAGGCGGCAAAGCGCTGCAATGCGGTCGAGAACTTGTCCAGAGACTCAATTGCCGTGTACCTGAGCAGATACTCGAATGCCAAGCGAACGTGATCGGCGTGATGAAACGTCTCGGGCGGTGTGCGGCTCGATTCGAACTGAAGAATCAATTCTTCGCCGGTCGTTTTCGCGTCGGCCATTCCTTCGGCAATCATGACTGCTCCTCGCTGGAGAGCGCACCCGATTCGCCCGCCACAACCGCCCACGCCGCAGCGGCATAAACTACGAGGGCCCCTACGTCGAACCATCCGTGCAGAATATGCAAAGCGATTGCGAAAGCGAGTACGCCGATCAATAAACGCCCACCTAGTTGCGTGAGTCGAGGAATGACGAGCAACACGACGGCAGCGATTTCTACCCACGCCAACCCGCGACCGACAAAATCGGGCAGACCTGTCGTGGCCAAGGCCCGAGCAAGTCCTGCAGAAAGCGCAAAACGCAGAGACTCTTCGAGAATAACCAGGGCGAGCGCCCACCGGAGAATGCGCAGTGCTATATACAAACGATCCGGTTTCATTTTTTCTTACTCGTTTTCTTACCCGAGACATGATCTCCTTGAGATTTCCTAGCTACTGCGGCGTGATCACCCGAATGCCGTTTGATCTCGGTCAGACGGTGGCTCGCGCTGGAATCGAGATCAAGGCTGTAGAACCTCTTCAAGTCTTGAATCCGTTTGAGCGATGCGGGGCCGAAAGGTGGCTTTCCGTCGAAGGCATGCAGAACAATGCCTTCCAGCAAGTCACCAAGCGACATGTCGTGGAATTCGGCGAGAGCTTTGAGCACTTTCAGCAAACGTTTTTCCATGCGTACACCCGTCTGGACTCGTTCGATGAGGAGCTGCGACTCGTTTATCATAGTACCAATGTACCACGGTAACTTTTGAAATGGAATGACGGAGATGCCATAGGAATCGCGCCTGTCTCGGCTGCCTACCGGCATTCAAGCGTGAGAAAATATCAGCAAGAAATGATTTCAGTTGCCGGAGGCCGCGCTTATGTGCCGGAATATCAAGACGCTCTTCAATTTCGATCCGCCCGTTACCGACGAGGAGGTTCGGGCAGCCGCGCTCCAATTCGTGCGGAAGATTACGGGCTTCAACAAGCCTTCAAAGGCGAACGAGGCGGCGTTCCAAGCTGCGATCGACGAAATTACCGGCGTGGCGGCGCGGCTTCTTCACTCGCTTGACACGACCGCTCCTCCGAAGAATCGGGAAGAAGAAGCGGCCAAGGCAAAAGCCCGCGCAGCCGAACGCTTCGGAACTTAAGAGGAACCCATCCCCCAAGAGCGAATCCGGCAAATAATCTCCTCTGGAAGATGCGCTGGCGCGAAAGACTCGATAAACTGGCGGGCATGCGATCCATCCATCAATTGTCTGCAGAATTCCGTATTCTTGCGCTGGCTATGATCGTTCCGTTCGCCGCATCGGTTTTCTCTCACGCGCAAGCGGGGCCATCGTTTCAGTCGAATGAAGTGCATCCGGACGGAAGCGTCACTTTTCGTTACCTAGACACCGGCGCCACCAAGGTCGTGTTGCGTCTGGAAGGGTCCGCTGAACCGCTTGCCATGGAGAAAGATTCGGCGGGTGTTTGGAGCGTAGTCACTCCCGCGCTTGCGCCGCAGATCTACGGATATTCGTTTGAGGCCGACGGGCAACCCCGACTTGATCCTAAGAACACGGTGGTGACGCAGAATTTTCTTTTTCTTGAAAACATGGTCACGGTGCATGGGAAGACGACACAGCCCTGGGAGCCGCGCGATGTGGCGCACGGCACGGTCTATCACCATTTCTACACGACGAAAGTAGTGCAGGGCTTACCGGACGGGCAGAGTGATTATTTCGTCTACACACCTCCCGGTTACGACGCAAAGAGACGTAAGCCGTATCCGGTGCTGTACCTGCTGCATGGCTGGAGCGATCGGGCCAATGGCTGGACAGAAGTGGGGCGGGCAAATTTTATTTTCGATAGTCTTCTGGCCGAACGAAAGATTCAGCCGACGGTGGTGGTGATGCCGCTGGGGTATGGAGATATGGAATTTGTACTCGGCGGCCACGACGGTTGGAATGACAACGCTGCGATTGACCGTAATGTTGAACTTTTCACACAGGCGCTGCTTACCGAGGTGTTACCGCGAGTCGAATCCGAGTACCACGTTTCGAGAGATCAGAAGGACCGCGCGATTGCGGGACTTTCGATGGGAGGACTGGAGAGCCTGACGATCGGGCTCGGCCATCCGAAGCAATTTGCCTGGGTGGGGGGATTCAGTTCGGCGTTGCGGCACATGGACGACGCCAAGGAATTGACGAAGCTGAACACGGCGATGCGCAGCGAAAAGACGGTGTTTCCGCAATTCCTGTGGATGTCTTGCGGAACGGAGGAAGAGCTTCTGGCTCCGAACCGCAAATTTGAGGCTTGGCTCAAAGGGCAAGAAATTCCCGTCACGGTCGTCGAAACTCCGGGCCTGCACACGTGGATGGTGTGGCGCGACAATCTGATTCACTTCGCTCCGCTGCTGTTTCAGGGAAAGTAGCGGGCGAGCGACAATTGCGGCGTCGGTATAGGTTGGCGTTGGGGGCATGGATGCTCGCGTTCTCGATGAACGTGATTCGGGCGATGCGCTCGGGTGTTTATAATCAGAATTCGCTCGCCCTCTGCGGCGAATCGGAATCCTCTACGCTAAGGACAATCATTGGCACTCGACGAAGATATTTATGCAATTCGCCGCGAGAAGCTCAAAAAAATTGAAGCTCTCGGGCATCCGGCCTATCCACGAAAGTTCAATTACAGCCATACCGTGCCGCAGATTCTGGCGGAGTACTCGGGGCAGACGGCGGAAGAACTGGAATCTCCGCGGGTGACGGTGCGCGTTGCCGGACGCATTATGGCGATACGGCTGATGGGCAAGGCGGGCTTTGCGCACTTGCAGCAGGACGGGCAACGGCTGCAAATCTACGTCAAGAAAGACGCCATTGGCGATCCCGGGTATGAGTTGTGGAAGCTGCTCGACTTGGGCGACCACATCGGCGTTCGCGGGTATTTGTTTCGCACGCGCACAGGCGAACTGAGCATTCATGCCGAGGAGTTGACGTTTCTTTCGAAGGATCTATTGCCACTGCCGGAGAAGTTTCACGGGCTTACGGATGTCGAGCTGCGGTACCGGCAGCGCTATCTCGACCTGGTGATGAATCCGGAGGTGCGCGAAGTGTTTTTGAAGCGCAGCAAGCTGGTGCAGTCGCTGCGGCGGTATTTTGATTCGCAGGCGTTTATTGAAGTGGAGACGCCGATGATGCATCCCATCGCCGGCGGCGCGGTGGCGCGTCCGTTTAAGACGCATCACAACACGCTCGATATGGAGCTGTTTCTGCGCATCGCTCCCGAGCTTTACCTGAAGCGTCTCACGGTGGGCGGATTTGACCGCGTGTATGAGATCAATCGCAACTTCCGGAATGAAGGCCTCGGTTGGCGATGGAATCCTGAGTTCACTATGCTCGAGGCATACCAGGCCTATACGGACTATCTCGGCATCCTGGATACGACGCAGGGGGCGATTGAGCAGGCGGTGAAGGATGTTACCGGCGGCATGAAGACGAAGTGGGGCGATGCCGAGATTGATTGGTCACACGCGAACTGGCGGCGGATGACGATGCGGGAAGCGATCGTGAACTTCTGGCCGGAGAAGGCCGGAGCGAAGCCGGAGCGCAACGATTTCGCATCGCACGCGTCGGTGGAAGCTTTGGTCACGCGTGTGCGCGGCGCGGGAATCAAATTGCAGTACGACGCGGCGGCGCCGGTGGGTAAGACCATCGCCAACCTTTTTGAGGCGATCGCGGAAGAACACTTGATGCAGCCGACGATCATCTATGAATTTCCCACGGCGGTTTCCCCGCTTTCGAAGCAGAAGCCGGACGAGCCGGATTGGACGGAGCGCTTCGAAATGTTTGCCGGGCAGATGGAAATTGCCAACGGCTTTAGCGAGCTCAACGATCCGGTCGATCAGCGGCAACGATTTGAGGCGCAGTTAAAAGAGCGCGAGCGCGGCGATGATGAGGCTCATCAGATGGACGAAAATTACATCAACGCGCTTTCGTACGGCATGCCTCCCGCGGGCGGAGTCGGGCTCGGCGTGGACCGGCTGGCGATGCTGTTTACCGACTCACACACGATTCGCGACGTGATTCTGTTTCCGCAGCTGCGCCCAGAGAAACAGTCAACGGCTGAGGACATCGACAACGCGGAGGGCAAGTAAGTCTGTCGAGCCAGCCCCTAGGCACCTAGACAATCACTTGATGACCGAGCCGGTGCGGGTCCATGCTGACGGTAGTTTGGTTTGGTGATCGGCGGCGCTGCCGTAATGCCACTTCGGGTGTTGGGTCGGCAGCGCCTTGCCAGGGGCTTAGGAGTGCCGCGGAGCCCTATACCGACTCTAACCCACTGCTCGGGGTTCTGGGTTGGTGACGGCGCAATCCTAACCCGCAAAATGCGACTTCTTGTTTACAGGGACAATGTCCTCGGGTGGGCCATAACCGCGATTGTGCGCCTGATTCGAGACGGAATATTGCTTCAGGTCGCTCCAACTCCATCGACTGGAAATGTGTGGTCTCCCGCAGGCACAGTAGAGCGTCCATTCGTCCGCGAATCCTTCAGCGAGCGGCAGCAAGTAAGACCCGTTACGGTAGGGGCTGAAGCCAGGCAAATATCGAGTCAAGCATTTTGGACACTCAACGCAATGGCGAACGCGAGAAGCCATGTAGGTGTCCGTTAGGTCCTTTGAGATTTCTTCCTATCAGCTCTATCCGCAAACAATCTGGGTCACGTAGATATTGGCTAGATCGATCTTGACCCGCAGGTGATCCGGCCATGTGCCTTGGCGCAGCCGATGGCCGGATGCAGGATGCGGAAGATCAGAAAGCGCCTTTCTCGTGGATCGAACAATGAGCCGACCTCGGCCAAAGCTTGCCAACCTTCACTGCAGGCAAGTTGATTTTCGGATGCGTGAGTACGACGTCCGCCACCGACTTGCCCATGTCTTCTTTTACCGGGGTTGCCAAGAAGCCGTGGACGATCTGGTAGGCGTGTGGCCCGACCGTCTCCAATGCCATACCCGCGATTTGTCCGTTGTCATTAATGTTGCTGGCGTTAACTACGAAGAGGTGGGAACTCGCCGGAAATAGAGTGTTGAGGTCGTACATCACGCCGTTCTGCCAGAGGAGGCCGTG